>Ga0209187_1000174_pt1 | contig 140383 bp, 114 predicted proteins | sample BantaG_FD_187430 | JGI IMG/M metagenome (GOLD analysis project Ga0209187, IMG submission 187430) | Marine algal microbial communities from Bantry Bay, Ireland - BantryBay_4 metaG (SPAdes) (version 2) | ecosystem: Host-associated > Algae > Red algae > Unclassified | place: Bantry Bay, Ireland...
TGGTCAAACAGTTTTTTGCTGTTATCAAATCAGGAATTCCATTCGATAAAGAATATCATTTAAAGTATCAAAAAATATGAAAATAAATAACCTTTTTCTTGTTTGGGAACACGGTTCATCGGGCGTATTTTTGCGGGTTTAGGTTCTCCATCGGAATGTTCGGCCTCCGCGCTTCCCACGCTAAAGAATGCCTGAATGCTTGAATGCCTGAATGTTATAATGCTTCACACAACTTGTGTTGCCATTTCTTCAATGGCTTCTTTGAGTGACAACATTTCTTCTCCGTCTGTTTCCCTTGCACTTGCAATATCTTCCTGATCTTCCAAAAATTTTTGTATTTGTTCGCCATACTTTAGCCAGTCAATGACTACGTGTGTAGGTGAACCCTTTTCATTTTTGATAAATGTTACTCCTGTCATATTTTGATGTTTTACGAGTAAAAAACTATACTATGATAATACGGAAAAAATAGGAATATTGCAAGGAAAAATTCTAATAAAACAAAAATTCAATCTCGCTTTTCACAGATTTAGTTATATTGCAGCAAGGGAAGCGTGGAGGAAAATTTCACCGACAGTGCACCCAAATTCGCGAAACTACGCCCGATGCGAGTGGAAATGTTTTTACGCGTGCAGACAAAGACTAGCAAGGATTTAAAACCTTACATCACGCGTAAAAATATTGCAGCGGGCAGCGGGGAGACTACCAACTCGAAGATGATACTCGCCGTCCTTAAAAATTTGGCACTACGGAAAAAACTGTGGGTAAAATAGACTTGGTCCTAAACATTTATGAGATCCCAGATATTTCTTACGCTATGCTCCAGAAATTCTGGGATGACGGACTTTTTTGTTGTTTTTGCAACCTTTACTCACAGATTTCTTATCAATCAGCAGATTCATAGATTTGTAATTCGTTTTCGTTTAAAACGAACAATCTGTTTTTTTCTATGTGGATGTATTTGATTTGGCTTACTGTTGATGGTAATGGGAAAGATTCTACGTTGAAACTGACAAAATCAAACAATTTTAGTTCGTTGTCCTGATGAAAAACGACGTTGTTTTTGAAAATTTGGAAGGATTTGAGGTCTGTCATCGGAAACGAATTGTAGTAATTACCGAATGCGTCAAAAACCAAAATTCCTAATTCTGGGTCGCTGGCAAATACTTTTCTGTTTCTTTCTATGATGAAATTTGGCTCTACTTCTACTTCCAACAAACTGTTTAATTGCAAGCTTTGCTGAATCACTTCATACTTTGTATTGACCTTTTTCAATCGGGAATCTTGTACGTCAAAAATCCAGACGTAATTGTCATCTGATAAAGCCATTCCTGACACATCATTCATCTCGATACTCGGAAAACGATAAAGCGTTCGCGGGTTCATTTGATTGTCGATGGCAACTACTGTTGAGTAATCTTTGTAAAAAATCAAGGTGTTGAATGGGCTGGTTGCATCGACACTCGTAGCAGGTCCATACCTACTTTCGTCGTATCTAGCTGCCAATTCTCCCTCTTTGTTGAATTTCAAGACATGATTGTTTTCGTCGATCACGTAGGCATTCAATAAATGATCAGCCGTCATAAATTTTCCATTAACTGGAATTTTATGTTTTAGAATGTATTCCTTCGGCTTCGCAAATGAAGAGAGGAATAAACAAAATATGAGCAGGCTAATTGTGCTCAAAGTAGCATAAATGTATTTCTTGACCATCGAATTTTGCATATGTATAATGATTGATCCAGTCACCTAGATTTATATATTTGGACTTGGTATTTAGCGCAATGTTTAACGGCAGATGACGATGCCCGAAAACAAAATAGTCGAAATGCTCTTTTTCCAGCATTTCTTTTGCAAATATACACAGCCATTCTTTGTCCTCGCCTAAAAACTGTTCTTCATCTCCATCTATTTGACTCAATCGGCTTTTTTTTGACGAAAACTGGGCTATTCGCGCTGCAAAATCGGGGTGCAACTGTCGATAAGCCCATTGGCAAATCGGGTTGGTAAATAGCATTTTCAGCCTTTTATAGCCATAATCGCCAGGTCCTAGCCCGTCTCCGTGCCCAATATAGAATTTTTTATTGTTAAATGTTTTTTGGATGGGTTCTTTGTAGACAGGAATCCCCAATTCTTCTTCAAAGTAGCCAAACATCCATAAATCGTGATTGCCTGTAAAAGCAAAGATTGGTAAGCCGCCGTCTCGTAGTTCTGCGAGTTTTCCCAATAATCTGACAAATCCTCGTGGGACCACTCGCTTGTATTCGTGCCAGTAATCAAAAATATCTCCTACTAGATAGATTTCTTTTGCATCGTCTTGGATGCTTTCGAGCCATCGGATGAATTTTTTCTCCCGCACCAAACTTTCTTTGTGGTTTGGTATTCCTAGGTGTAGGTCTGAGGCAAAGTAGATATTTGTTGGGTTGTTGTTCATTTCTTGGAGGGTGCAAGTTACCTAGAATGTAGCCAATCTAGGAAATCTTTTAAATTTTCTTGGCTGATGGTGTGTGCCGTTTCGTAATTTTTGAAGGTTACGTTTGCGCCGATTTCTTCGAATAATTGATTTGCGTCTTTTGCGCCATCAAATTTTAGCACTTGGTCTTTTGTTCCGTGTGAAATGAATACGTCTAGTTTTTGAATGGATTCTTTGTCTTCCATTTTGTCTTTTAGTTCTGGAATAATTCTTCCGCTAAATGCTGCCAATCCTGCAATTTTATCTGGGGCTGTCATTCCAATTGCCATAGACATAATGGCACCTTGACTGAATCCACCTATATATATTTGGCTTGGATCAAGTGAATATTCTTTTACTGCTTCGTCGATAAATTGAGTGAGTTTTTTGAGGCTTACTTCTACTTGATCGTGGCGAATGATTGGTTTTGGTCCTGAGTAGCTTCCTTGGTACCATCGGTATTTTCCTTCGGCGACGGTGTATGGTGCTCGCACGCTGATTACGGTGAATCGGTCGTCTATCATTTTTTCAAAGGAGAATAAGTCGTCTTCGTTGCTGCCCATTCCGTGTAGGAGGAGGATTGTTGGGGTGGTTTTGGGGTTTGTGGGGGATTGTTTTATTTTGTGTTCAAGAATGAGTTGTTTTTTCTTGGGAGGGGTTGGAGGTTTTTGGGTTGTGGTTTTGTTTTTGGGTGGGGCTTGGGTTGCGGTATTGGAGGTACAAGCAGTAAAACATATTATGGAAAACAGGATAACTAGCTTTGTGTAATTTTTAAATAATGAGAGAGGTTTCATTTTTTTGGGTGTAAGGTACGGAGAAAAGAGGGGATTCGAAAACATTCAGGGAAGTGTACTAGTCATACTAATTTCATCAAAAGTCTTCCCTAGCTTTTGTGCTTCGTGAAATAGCATTTTTGCTTTACTAACCAATTCTTTTTTATTTACTGCATCTGCCTTAGATATTGACCTGTTTTTTAATAAATAATTTCGACGAATCCATTTATTATCAGATATAGAAAAATCATAAGTACCTATCTCCTTAAAGTATTGTTTTATTAACTTACTTTCTGACAACCAATTTTTGTAAACAAACTTGACAATCACTCCAATATTTTCAAGTTCAAAATTAATATTAGAATAGTCTTCAAGATTTTCACTTGAATCAATAACAAATATTCTTTCAATTTTACATCCACTAATTATCCTTTCTTGCTGTATTCCTATTGCTATTTTTTGCCATCCTAAGTTCCAAGTCTCCTTCGGAGAAGCGTAGCTCAATATTTTGCAACTACTGTGGACTCTCGACACTCCGTCGTACCAAAACTGGAAAACTTCGCTTTTATCAACTTCGATAATATTCTCTCGAATTTTTCCAATTTTCTTAATATGATATAACAATAAAATCTCCTCAAAACCATCACTGATTTTTATTGAATCTACAAAACTATTAAGCTTTAAGATTAAGTCAGTATTTTTTTCAATGATAATCTGTTGTCTAATAATAGAAGTGATAATAAAAAAACAAAAACCAGAAATATAAGCGAATGTATTTTTAGTAATAATGAACATTAAACCACCAACTATAATTGATAGCAATGTATTTATTATTATAAATGAGGATATATTATTAGTTATTTTCAATTAATTATTATACTATAAATAATGAGTAGTTTAGCAAATCATACTAAATAATTAGTCAATTATAATTATGAAATTAAATCGAAATGCTTGAGTACTTTGTCTCCAATTTCATTTATTATCTTTGAAGAGTTTGGTGAATCTTTAAGCGTCCCTGTTTCAGGAATAATACCAATCTCAATTAATTTTTCACCACCATATATCTTTTCTTTACAAATTGTACATTCGTCAAGTAAAACTGGAATAATTGACAACCCTTTTTCTTTTTCAAAATCTAATAGTTTAGTTATTTTTTTTGCTTTTTCAAAAAGCAAAAAATTATCATTTAGAACTAAAATAGCTACTTGGCTTTTTGATAAGCCTTGCTTTATAAAATCTCTTTCACTTCCTAATCCCTTTTTATCAATTGTCCAAATTACAATATTATCAAAAGTGGTTAATTTACTAATTAACTTTTTCACTTCTTCTCCGTTCTTGTCGATATGAGAGCAAAGTAGTGCAACCTGAAAACAACTTAGAAATTCACTCTTACTTTGTTTATTTATCTCTTCTATTAATACAGAAAGCTTTTCTATATATTTTGATTCATTTGTAAAATCAATGTACAATCTATCCTTTAAGTTATTAGGTATATTACATTTACCTTGAAAAATCGGAATTAATCTCTTTATTTTACCCAACCTTTCTAACTTTAAAGAGATTTGAATTTCCTTTTTTACCCAATCAGATTTTATTGAGTCTGGAGTTATTACAACAAATACGAAATCTGTAGCCTCTAACCCGTCACGAATTGCATCTATAATTGAACTTCCAGCTTTAATATTATTCACCCAAGCATCGACACCAACTTTTTTAAGTGAAGATTCCAGCTTCGAAACAAATTCCTCATCTTTAGTGCTATGAGAAATAAAAATCTTTATATCTTGAAGCATTTTTCTTTGCAAACAATCATTAATCACCTTCTTCCATTCAGGGATATCATAATTGTGTTTATCTAAAGAGTCATCAGCTCCTTTTTTAGTAACGAGTGCACCAATCTTAATGCTATTCGCACTTGAAATAACAATAATAGGAATAGTAGGAAATTGTTTTTTTATTGATTCCAAATTTGGGATACCTTCATTATAGTCATCCCCATTTAAAGCCAAGTCCAACAATATTAAATCTACAGAAGTTGATTTTAACTTATCTATTCCACCATCAAATGTACTTTCCCATATTAAGTCATATTTTTCGAACCCAAATTTCATTAGTTCAAAAAATTCATTATCATCATCGATTAATAAAATCTTTGGTTTAACATTCTGTTTCATAATTAATTATCGGTTTTAGATGTGAAAATTTTAAAGTTGTTTTTCATTTAAAATCTTGAAACTTATTATTTAATTACAAATTCATTTAAAGTTGACTTCCATTTAAATAAATCGAAATCATCTTTGTGTAAATAACAATCTGCCCCTTTTTCGAATGCACCATCTGGCAAATATGATCTCTTTACACTCGTTACTGCAATTCTAGCAATTTCAGGTAATCTTTTCTTCAAAAAAGATATTAAATCTAATCCTGTCAAGTCTTCATGACTTGGGTCAAGATTTAAATCTATTAAAAACAAATTAATCTTTTCACCTTCTTTCTCAATAATAGCTTCTGCTTCTTTTACACTTAATGCGTGAATAAATTCAAATTCTTTACCAAATGAAAACTCCATTTCTTTATGAAAATTATCTTCGTCATCTACGATTAATACTCTTGCTGGTTTTTTCATGGTTGTGTGTTGTATAGTTCTGCAATATTATTTAATCCTTTAAATAAACTCGGATATTTTTTATAGTAAGTTTTTATTTTATATCGCAATCCGTCTGTGTCTGTACCGTATATTTTTGCCGCCTCTTTTTTCTTTCCATTGTATTTCCGCAAAATGGCATCAATTTTTTTCAAATCCAATAACACCAAATTCTCTTCATGTGATAGTTCTGGTACTATCTCTTTATCATAATCTATTACTTCGGGTTTGAAGTTCAATATCTCTTCTGGCAAGCATTCTTCATCAATTTGTTCCTTGCCCTTTACCGTTTTACGGATCTCCATATATTTAATAGTATTGACCAATTCTCGTATATTTCCAGGCCAGTTGTAGTTCATTAGTTTATCTAATGTAATATCGGTAAAAAAATTCTTTTCTACTAATTTTTCTGGAATTTTTAAATAATGGGCTGCTATTGGCAAAATATCATCTTTACGCTCTCTGAGTGGTGGTATATTAACTGGATATGCTTTTAGTCTGGAAAGCAAATCTCCGCGAAACTCATTCTCTTCAACTGCTTTCTTTAAATCTTTATTAGTGGCTGTAATAATTTGAACATCTAATTCTAAATCCTTATCATCTCCAACAATTCTAATTTTTTTATCTTGTATTACCCGAAGAAGTTTTACTTGAATTTCTAAACTAATTTCCCCTATTTCATCCAAAAAAAGAATACCCTTATCTGCCTGTTCAAAATATCCTTTAGTGGTTTGAGTAGCTCCAGTAAACGCCCCTTTTTTATGACCAAACAGTGTGCTTTCTAATAGATTTGGAGTGATTGCAGATAAATTAACTGCTTCAAAACTGTGATTATTTCTTAAACTATTGGCATAAAAATAATGGGCAGCAACTTCCTTTCCTACTCCAGTTTCACCCGTCAATAAAACAGTGATATTGTCTGACATTTGTGCAATTGCCTTTAATGTTTCTTTTACCTCTACAATTTGATCTGAAACACCAATAAAAGGGTATTTTTCAGTATTTGCGTTATTTAATCTTTTATGTAGTATCTGCCTTTCTCTTTCTAATTGCTTTAATTTCTCTTTAAAATATTTATTAGCTGTTAACTTATCGATTTGCTTTTTCCATTTTTTTACATCAAAAGCTGATTTCCATAGATAATAGTCTGCTCCTTCATCCATAGCTTTGACTGCCGTATCTTGCCTTCTATCGTTGGTAACAATAATAATAGGTGTTTCGGGATGGTATTTTTTTAGTAATGCAATATTTTTAAATCCCTTTTCGTATTTTCCAGAATTTTCTAAGTCTAAATCTAATAATATTAAATCATAGCTCTTCTTCTCTAATTTAACCTGTGCTAACCGCCAATCATTGACTCCTTCAATATAATATTCTTTCCCCAAAGAAAATTGGAGATTTGTGATAACGTCTGGCTCATCATCAATAAATAATATGTTTGGTAGATTATTTGGCATTTATCAATTTTTCTTCCAATCTTTCCTGAGGTATGTATTCACTCATTTGATCCAACAACTCTCTAATTCTTTCCATTCCACTTAATGCATCAATTTCTTTAAATGCACTCTCAGTCTGTTCATTAATTTGACCTTTAAAATAGGGAGAAACACGTTCGATAATAAGTGATACTTCTTTTCCTTCTCTTGAAAAGGGGCAGCAAACAAAAAACCGTTTGTAATAATCCCATCTATTGTGAAAATCTTGCCATTGCTTCTCCGCCATTGGTAAAATCAATTCTTTAGCCTCCTCAAAGCTTCGATCAATATCTCCATTAATAGCATAATAAATATTCTTAACTGACATCTGCAAATAATTGAATTTTTGATACAAACTTGAATGATGATGTCCTTTAAAAAAACTCTCCAACTGTTCCAAAATACTCATACAATGTAATTTTATATCCATATCTTTTGAAAGTGGTTCAATTTCACTTAGAGTTTTATCAAATCGGTTTGGAAAATCCAACAAACGATACGCATTACTTTCAGTACACTCATTACAAATATTTAGAACAATCAATTTTGTATCAGTAGCATTTCTTAGCAAATATTCTTTCCATAACAAATGAATATCATAAAACATTCCACCAATTTTATATGGATTGACTATTAATAATATTTCTACAGACTCTAACTCTCCTAAATCATAGGGCAGTAAACTATATCTTCGTTCATCAAAATAAGTCTCTAACTTACAAGCTATATTTTTATCATTACCAATATAATACACCCTTTTATTCATTTTTTAGCATTTAAAGACTCTAAAAGACGGTTTAATAAATCATTGGCATAACTCAATGAAAATTTATTGTCATTACCAATATTATTAAAAGTAGGTAACCATAGTTTTTTAAGTTCATTATATTTTTTATTCACACTATCTCCGTATTGACTAAAATTAGCTGTACAATCATCAAATATATAATCTGTTTCCTCATCTTTTTCAAATTTTTTAAAAGCTACCATTTCTTCACTTTCTACATTAGGGTGTAACAGTACTCCATCATCAAACAAATCTAAAAAACTCATCATTCTGATTTTCAGAAATTTCTTTTTAGAGTATTCATTATTGTCAATTTTTGATGACCATTCTGAGTAATTATATCCATTTTTATTTTGTTCAGGGTCTCCAATTTCGACAAAAGCACTATTAAAGTCTATCATTAATTCACTTACTTTTTTAACAAATTCATTTTTATAATAATTCCAAACTCTGTCAAAATGTGATACTTTAATTTCATACTCAATCTCTTCATTATCTATATATTCTTTAATAGCAACATGTTCTTTCCTGTCTATAATTTTTTTTCCATTTACATCTAATTTAATTTTCCCGCAATCGTCTTTTTTATAAATTGGATATTTCCGTTGTTCAAAAAAATAACCTACTTGTCCCAATAATCCCTCACTTTGAGTTTTGTAGTATATAAAATCTCTACCTTCTCCAAACAAAAAACATTTTAATAAATGCTTTTTTGTATTCGTATTTTTAATTCCGCATAAGGTTGATTTAACATCCTCTTGATTAAATCCATCACCTCTATGTAAAAAAATAAAAACATCACTATTTTCTACTACTTCTTTTCCCAAATTTGAAACCAAACTTCTACCACCCTCTCCTTTCTTTTTACAAACTCGAATAATTTTATCTCTCTTAGATTTATGGATCTTTACTTCATCATGTAAAGTTTCAGAATCAATTAGTTCTTCCCACTTCCATAAAATAATCATTGTTCGTTTTCTGTCAGACATAATTTACAAATAATTTTTATTCAAACAATAAAGATTTAAGAGCCAAACAATACTTTACACAATTGATATTTAATTTCAATATCATCGTTGATACTCATGGCAATTTCAGTTGCTGTAATCAATGATTCTACTTGTCTAAAGGTTACAAATTTATTATACGTTTCATTATCTTTAACAGTATTCCACCAATCAGAACGTCCTCTTCCACTTGTTACTACTATCATAAAGTTTTTACCTGCTCTTTGCCTCAATTCACTATTTTCTTCATTTTGAAAAACCTGATCTTCTAAAAACTGAATTATTTTTTCTTCATTATACTTTTTATCACCTTTTACTTCAAAAGCCTCTATAAATGAAAGATGAATTACCAAAAAATGTATTCCTTCAAAATTATTATTTTTAACCTCATTCCACTGATCTACATTTTCTTGATAAATAGCTGCACCAAGTGAATTTCTGTAAAATGCTTTGTTTACTTTGTCTACACGGTTTGCAATACGATTGTCAAAAATACAAATATTTGTGAGTAACAATTCTAATAATTCAGCTGCTTTCCCACTTGATATTTTAGTTTTATGCAATGCAACTTGATTACAAAACTCTGTCATAAATGTTCCGTGAGAACGATAATTACAAATCGAATCATCAGGAACACTTAAATCTTCATCTATATTTCCATGCTTCAAATAAAAATCACAACTTTGATACATATCAAACTCATTCAATTGCTCACTACTTAATAATTTTGAATTATTTAAATCAAGAGTATTATAATACAGCACACCATCATCATCAAATATTATTCTACCAATAGTTTCATCGTCAATAATAAAATTCACACTATAGTTTCCTTTTTCCAACCATTTATTTAACCACAAAGGGTAAATTATTTCAACACCAGTATCCTCGGCATTATGAATAATTCGCACAATGTCTTTCTCTCTAACTTTAGCAAATAATTTATCATCACCTTCAGGAATTTCTACAAATTTAAATCGACTAATATTGTCTGGCTCACCAATATTTTCATTATTAATTTTTTTAATTAATTCACCTTTCCAAAGATTTATAAATTTTTTAAAATAACCCTTTCCAGTTTTTATATTGTCATTTAAATAATTTTGATTTTCTTCGCCTTTATAGTTTCGCCAACTTACTTCATAATCTTCAAAAAACTCTTGCTCATCTTTAACCAAATCACTAAAGCCCGATTTCACCCAAGGGTAAAAGGTTTTATCTCGCACACTTTCCCTACTTTGAACACTCATAAAAACATTATTAAACAACATAGCGGCACAAACTTTATCTTGATACGTTCCACCTAGCTTTGGCTTAAAGTCTGAAGTTATGATATCTGATTCTAGTTTTTTTAATCTACCTGTAACTAGTTCTTCGGTAATGCAACTTTCATGGTCTAACCAAATTCCAATCTTATATAAAACATCTTTCAATCCGTCAATATAATTATCTTCAATAGAAATATTTAAAGTTAAACCTTCTTCCTTCATTTTTTCTTTCTGTTCACTACTAAAATGCTTAACATTTCTTATTTCATTTTCCAAAATAGTAAAGAATGCATGAAAACCCGTAACTCCAGAAGGAAAAAAAATCTTATATTCTAATAAAGCTTCTTTAAATTCTTTAAAATATTTGCCTTTTTCTATAAAATGACTTAATACTTCTTCATCCTTTTTTATAACATCGGCATCATAAACTTTTTCAAGATCAATTTTTGCTAAAATTCCATTTAACAATACATCTTTATGTTTCTTTATTTTTTTATTTCTGACAAAACCATATTTTTCATTTTGCTTTCCTGATCTCTCAATTATTGTAAATTTGATATTTAGTTTTAATATTTTTTCCGAATAGGCTATACTACCAAGAAATAAAGGGTTTCTAATAAAATTATCCCACAAAACATCAAATAGAGAAATAGTAACACCTCCGAAGTTTCTCTCTCTATTTAAACCAGTCCAAAAAGCACCTTTCTCTAATAAAAATTTCAATAGTGGGTGAATAGAATCTGCTAATGGAGCCTCACTTTTAAATGAATCAGGAATACTATCGTCAAATGTTCTGAATTTTTCTTTATCTTTTTGTTCTAATAGTTTAGCTCGTTTCTGAAACCACCAATTAAGTGCCGTTAAACTATGAGCACTCATATTGTGAGCAAACGAGTCTATTAAAATAGCAGTAACTGCAGATTTTCTATACTGATATAACAGTTTTTCAAAAACTGCATTATTTTGCTGTATGCGGCTAATAAAATATTCTTTATTTTTATGATAGTAATCTAAAAAAATCAATTCTTTAAAAATAGGATTTTGATTAATCTTTTTATAGTATTCAGGGTCATCAATTTTATCAAAAATACTAACCATTGAAGATTTTTCTATATTATCTCCAACAATGTCCCAATCAAGAATTAAATTTTCTATTTCTTCACTGTAAATTTTAATTAACTCTTTTATTTTTGATTCAAACTGTTTTTCCTCTTTTTCATTAAAAACAATGTGAACAACTCCTTCAAATTCAGCAAACTGAATCAATGGCAGTGATAGAATTTCGTATTCTGTAAAAGTTTCTTGTAAGTGATATTTTAATATAACCTCCTCATGTTCTTGCCTAGGGTTTAACTCACCTTGGAAATATCTATCTAACTTCAAATATTTTTCACCCTTACCATCCTTATTACCTGTAATATCTCCAATGTCTAGCTTCCCTTCTAAATATTCGTCATATAATTTACTAGATTTTACTGTTTTACTTGCACCTGTATTATCTTTTTTTAATCCATTCCAATGAATATCTAGTTCCGTTGCCCTATGAATTTTATCATAGCCTTCAAGTTCTTGTCTTTGCTTTTTTAAGCCACCATATATTAAAGTTTCTTTTCCATCTTCTTGCTCCACTCTTCGATCCAAAATCCTAATAAAAAGTGTAAAAGTTTCCTTTAACCCAACATACCTTTTCGTTGTTAAATACAGTTTCCCATACAATATATCACAAAACTCCTCATATTGAGGAGTTATAAAATCAGAGTGCTTTTTGTAATTTGATTCCATACTAGCGTGTTTTGGGTTGAATGTTTTAACTAATATAGTATATTATTTCCTATATACACAATTTTGTCATATTAAATTTTTAACATTCATCCAAATTCGCATATCTTCTGCTTATGGAATTCAAATTACCCTTAGTTTTAGCATTAATTCGAGGAATTTCCTCATCTTTTAATTCAAGACCCTTATCAAGTATTATATCCTATAAGCGATTCATTTTCAAATAGTTGATACTTCTTTGTTAATCCTTGCTTTTTACATTTTCTTAAGTGTTTATCTGATGAACTATAAATTTCATAATAAAACTTATTGATATTCATTATACTAAATATATCCCTAATATCTTCATTTTGATTTATCATACAATATTCTGATTTGAGCATTTTTAGCGCATTTTCACCTAACAGTCTGGCTACGGACATAGATTTAAATACTGCACCTGATGCTCTGATTTCATCAAATATTATAGCTTCTTCTTTCTCACTTAATTGATCTTGTTTTTTCTCTAAACACTTATTCAAAAAAGAACCCTCGCCATTCACATAATGAAAAAGCAAGGGCAATGTTATATTTTGATTTCTTAAATCACTAAAAGCATCTTGTTTTACTTTGGCGTTGGTGGTTAAGTTTTTATAGGAAGGAACTATATCACAGTTGTCATTTATTAATTGACGCATTAATCCGTATCGCAAAGTAAAATTCTGAATATTCTCATATTCAACTCCATCGTAATTCATCAATTTCATTAATAATTCTACCATCAAACCATACAAAGTTCCTGTTGTCAAGCACATTCGTTTCAAGTAGTTTTCAAGATAATTATGTAGGGAGGAATCAAATTGTTGGTAAAGAAACTGAATAACAGGGTCTGAGGATTCAGAAGGCACAAAATTTTCAATAGAGTTGCTAAAGTTACTTTTAAATGGAATTTTAAAAACAGGTGTATTTTCTTTTATATTTTGGAGCCTATTAAAATCTAATTCCAACCGCTGCCCTTCATTTACATAATCCATTATTTTACCTACATAGTTGGTAATTAAACAAACCTGTTGACAAGTAACAACTCCTTTTTGAATTAGTCCTACAAAATATTCATACAATCTATTGTTAATGGCATCCGCATTTATTAGACTGTCTTGAATCGGTCTATAATCAATCTCAGGGCTTACTCCATTTTTTTTATCAAAAATATGATTGTTATGGTATTGAATGATTATTATTGTTTCTGCTACAAATGGCAGAATTTCTCCGCCAAGCTTACTATAATTTCTTTCTATATTTTCTCTTTTATCTATTTTTTCTGCAACCATGCAATTCACAATGTATCTGTACATTGCTTTGACATAATAAGGCCGGAAAGACATACCTTTTTCCATTCTTTTATCATAAAACGCAAATGCATTATCATTTGCTGTATAGTTAAACTGTTTTTTAAATGAGGGATATATATGATCTTTCAAAAAACCATTAATTTCTCTGGTTTTTATAGCTCTTATTTCATTCATATTGTGTATTGTTAACCATTGCTTATATTAATTAGGATTAAAACAACTACATTAATATTTAAATTAATTTATTGAAGTTGTTTTAGCCCTGACATTTCACCAACCTATTCAAAAGACAGGTAATATAAACACTTATCACAATATGATTTTGATCATATTAAATACAAGTATCCCATCAACTCATAGTTTGGCGCAAGAGTCAGGAATATATTAAGATCAATAAAATTGCCAAAAAACATAATTAATTAGCAATCAATTAAATACGTATATCATTTAAAAAATTTACAATTGAAAAACGGAAAAATTTCGTGCTTTTAACGGAAAAATTTCGTGCTTTGGAGTTAGTGATTCTACAGGAATAAGAATCGAAAGTGAAGAAAATTAACAAAAAAAGTGGATACAAGAATCACTTTTTGTATTCAAGTACCCACATCAGCTGAAATCAACTCATTTGAATTATTCATAAAAAGAAATGGTATTTAATGATCGAACAAATTAACAAAGTCAAGAATGTGAAGAAAAGAACATAAGTATTGGTAAAGTTCGTTCTGGCTGTCATTCCATTTTCCGAATAGACAAGATGATTAGTATCTTGAGTCACTTTCATTTTTGACATTGCATAATTATCCAAAATCTTTTGGATTCGATACTTTCTTTTAAGCAATAAAATATAAACAAATAAGTAAAGTAAAACACCAGCTAATACTGAAACTAAAAAATTGTTAAAAATATAATCTAACATAATCATAAAGTTTTAAGGTGAACAAATAAATTAAAAGGTTAAATGTTTTGAATCATAAACAGTAAATGGTAAAATCAAAATACTGCATTTCTGTTTTTTGAACCAAGATTTTTTTGGTGTTAAAAAATCAGATATGAATCGAAAAATTTGTTGTTGAGAAAAATTATAATAAGTCATAATTAAAAAGTTTGATTATACTCTTATACGTGCCAAAAGAGAGCCAATGACCATAAAAACCTATCTATCAATAATTTACAAAAAAAATACTATTTTACAATCTCAAAAAATCGAAAGATTTTCGTTATACTCTCGAAATTTTTTCGTTAAATTGCCATCTATGGAAAAGACTGTGGTTAAAATAAATTTAGCCCTAAACATTTATGAGATCCCGAGATGTCGGACCACAGATATTTCTTACGCTATGCTCCAGAAATTCTGAGATGACGGGCTCTTTTGTTTGTTTTGAAAACCTGCACCATATCTTAGCTAGATGTTGCCTTTTATTCCTTAATTTAAAGCAGATTATTAATCATAAAATAGCTGGGCAATGAGAATTACGTTTATTATCTTATCAATAATTTTACTGCAATTTCAATTAAATGCGCAAACAACACAAAGCAAAAATTCGGAGACAGAAAAAGCTTACAGTGTAGCTTTTTTAATTATGGATGGTGTTTACAATACAGAACTAACTGCACCTTATGATATTTTTCAACACACTATTTTCAGAAAAGGCATTCGACCAATGGAAGTGTTTACGATAGCAGACAAATCAGAATATATCACTACTTTTGAAGGCTTGAAAATCATACCTGACTATAATTAGTATCTGAACGAAAACTCATAAAGTATTAATTATCAATTTTTTATGAGCAGATTTTGATTTGAGTTTTATAGCTAAAAGGTTAATAAATGCTTTTTATTAAATTAAAAATAAATTAAATGTGTAAAGTTCATAAAAACAATGCATTAATCATGTATATTTTCGAGTGCTAATTTTGACAATATTTGATCTTTAAAGATTTACATATAAATATATACTTAATTTAAAACTCATAAAACTACAAAAAACTCATTTGGAAAAACGCTTGTAACTATTTGGAAATCAATTAATTAGAATTTTCGTTCAGATACTAATTATTTAAAAGATGATTATCCTGAAATAGATATTTTGGTTGTTCCAAGTGCAGAACACCATCTTGATACAGATTTAGAAAACGAGACAATGTTGGATTTTATAAGAAAAGCTTCTAAGACAGCAGAGTTTGTCACCTCGCATTGCGATGGTGCGTTTGTACTTGCCAAAGCTAGCATTTTGGATGGTTACGGTTCTACAACTTTTCCTAGTGACATTCCTGCTTATGAAAAAATGTTTCCCGAATTAGAAGTATACAAGGATGTATTGTTTGTTCATGATGGCAAATTCATCACATCGGCTGGAGGAGCAAAGTCATTTGAAGCGGCGCTTTATCTGTGCGAGTATCTTTATAGTGCGGAAGTTACCAGAAAATTAGCTGGCGGATTGGTTATTGATTGGAAGTTATCGGAAGTACCGCATAAGGTGGTTAGCAAGTAGGCTATTGGCTATTGGCCTTTGGCTGTTGGCCAAAAGCTAAAGGCCAAAAGCCAAAAGCTAAAATAACAATCCCTAAACAATCTCCGAAATTTTATACTTATTTCTATCCGAAGCAGATCTAGAAACCAATTCGCCAAGGAAACCAGCGAGGAACAACTGCACGCCTATGACCATAATCGTCAGAGCAATGAAAAACAATGGATTTTGTGCAACGAGTGGATTCAAATCTCCAACATAAATGGAATAAGCTTTGCTCAATAACAACCAAGCTGTTATTAATCCACCTAAAAAGAAAAAAATCAAACCCAATGTACCGAAAAAGTGCATCGGCTTTTTACCAAACTTGGTAATGAACACTATTGACAAAAGATCCAAAGGACCGTTTATGAATCGCTCTAAACCAAACTTGGTTACGCCATATTTTCGTGCTTGGTGTTGGACCACCTTCTCGCCTATTTTTTTGTAACCTGCTTGTTTTGCTAATACAGGAATGTATCGATGCATTTCACCATAAACCTCCACACTTTTAATGACATCGCGCTTGTAAGCTTTCAGCCCACAATTGAAATCATTTAAGTGGATGCCTGACATTTTGCGAGTTGCCCAATTGTATAACTTTGTTGGAATGGTTTTGCTCAATGGATCATAGCGTTTTTTCTTCCAGCCAGAAACCAAATCAAAGCCGTCAACCATGATCATTTTTCGCAATTCGGGGATTTCGTCAGGACTGTCTTGAAGGTCGGCATCCATTGTTATCACTACATCTCCTTGCGCAATTTTGAATCCTTCATTCAAGGCGGCAGACTTTCCATAATTTCTTTGAAAACAAATTCCCCTGACATTTCCAGGGTATTTTTCAATCAAGTTTTTGATCACTTTCCAAGATCCGTCATTGCTACCATCATTGATCATAACGGCTTCATATGAGAAATTCTCAGCGATACAAACTTTATTGATCCACTCCATTAATTCTGGGAGGGATTCTTCTTCATTGTATAAGGGGATGACAATTGATATATCCATAAAACTGCTGCTCTAAACCAACACTACTAGTTTCTTTTTTTACGAATTATTAATGCAATAATAGCTGAAGGAATTGCTCCAAAAATGGCACTCATTAAAAAGCCTAATCCAGTTTTACCAGCAGACATTGAGTAATCTTGGTCTTCCATTATTGACAAAGTTTCTTCCATTTGATCTTCGTCTCCACCAATAATCTCCATCATGCTTTGCATAGTTGCAATTGTTCTTGCTTTTATAAGCTCTGATAAGTCTGGATCTATAACATTAAACAATAAGTAAGAAAAAATGGCACCAAGTAGAGCAAAAATTACATAAGTAAGCCAAGAAGCCATAAAACCTTCTCCAAAACTCAAAAACCCATCATTGGATTTTTTGACTGCCAAGCCAGCTAAAACCATAAAAATAATACTGATCAAAAAGTTTGACCAATTGGATATTTGAAGCATCAAATCTGCACTGACAAAATACAAAACCAATGAGACTATTATTGCCAATAATCCACTGATAAAGCCATTTTTAATACCTGAACTTGCGGGACTGATCATGAGATGAGGTTTTTATTTTCAAAAAAATTAAAGTTAAGTACTTATTTCTTCACTTTAATTCCATAAAAATAGTCAGAACTTGATTAAATCAGTTACGAATTACCATAATTAATTACGAATTATGTGTTCTTATTTCAAATAATTAGTTCATAATTGATTTCAGTACAATTCGTAATTAATACGGTCCGACGCTCGGTTCATAATTGATTCTAGTGGTTCTATTACAATTCGTAATTAATACGATCGACGCTCGGTTCGTAATTGATTAATCTCTCCAAAAACGCAAAAGGATCATTTCAATAAACAAAAAGACCAATGCGAGAATCAAGCACCATTTCCATAAAGTAAAACCTTTGTTGATCTCTCCAACCTCTACTTTTAGGTCGGCATTTTCATTGTCTAAAAAGTTGATATTGTCAGAACTAAATCTCTCTTTTAATTCTGCAGGGCTTAAATAATCCAATATTGATTCTTTTCTATCAAAATTGAATCCAAAATAAGCAAGTGGCAAGGTTGGGTTTTTAAATAACTCGTAAAATCCTGGTGTTTTAAGCTGATTGTTAATGCTAAGAATGGCTTTATTTCCGATCACTTTTTGACCTGGAATGAACTCTCCTCCGTCGCTCTTCATTTTCATAACACTCTCAGAACTCACCGTTTCTTCTTGTAATAAATTTTTCACCTCCACAACATTGTCCTTTCCAATTTCATACGCCATTGGTACCAAATCTCCTCCCACCAATGCAATTTTGTACAGCATTGGTACAAAAATAGCGTGAGACGGCAAATTGCTTATCGCATCATCCAAAGGAACAGAAAGCAAATATATTTTACCTTGTTGCACATTGTATTTACTCAAGAAAGAGCTTCCGTCTTGGAATTTTAGTAAAATTTCTTCTCCAGAACCAGCAAAGCGAGTCATATCAAAACTCTTAGAAGCTTTCGGCAAATCTATGTTTCGTGGGATGCGCTCAAATACATTGGAAAATATTTCTTGCTGCACATTGATTGTACCAATTTGCTTCTCGTTTTCATTGATTCCCGTGTAGGTATTTACCCTTATGGATTTCAGGAAATCGTTGTATTTCGCTGTATTCATTTTCAAAGAAGGAAAAACGACAACACTTCCACCTTGCTCCAAAAACTGTTTTAACTCAAAGGCAAGACCCGATGAAATATCATTTATATTATTCAAAACAATCAAACGGTAATCCTTGATATTGGAATAATCCAACTGATTCACAGATTGATTGGTCAATTCAAAATAATCATCTCCTTCAAAAAGTGCGTTCAAAAAACGGTTATTTTTGCCTTCATTGATAGACAAAACATTGACTTTTTTATCTATGTAAAATGTCAAATAATAACTATCATCGTGAACAACAGGGTAATCCGTCAAGGTCAATTCCGCTCTATGCCAGCCACCTTCATTCACACTAAATTTTATAGTATCAATTTTAGAAGCTCCCGCTTTCAAGTCAAAATCATTGATCGCTTTAATTTGCCCGTTGATGTTCAAAGTCAACCTCGAATTTGATACATCCGCCGAACCTGTATTATTCAGACGATAAACCAATTGATTGGTCGTGTTAATCATTTGAATAGGCGACTCAAAATAGGCGGTATCTATAAATACATTTTGCTGATTTGCCGATTGCAATGGAATGAAATAATACTTGTAAGAAGTATCCGTCTCCATATCCACGATGTTCTTTTGAAAATCAGATATTAGGAAAATATTTTTTTGTTCCAAATCTGAATCCTCCAAAACTTGCTTCTGCCTATCTAAAATAGAAGACAGTTTTTGAACATTTGGCGTAATTTTCACCTCATCCAAATAAGAAATAAACTCTTCCTTACTGACAAGCCTTTGATGTTTACCTTCCAAGTCATTTGTAAGCAACTGAAAACGATCACTCGGACCATAAGCATCCACAATTTCACGCGCTTTAAACTTTGCCTTATCCATCAAGGAAATATCCTTGTTGGTGGCAGTCATACTTTGCGAATTGTCAATGTAGACACTCACCGCTTTATCTCCCTTTACAATTTCCGTTTCATCCCTAGGAATGAAAGGTTGAGCAAAGGCAAAAATCAAAAAAGAAAGCGCGAGAAGACGAGACAACAATACCAATAAATGTTTTAGTCTTGAACGGTTGGCTCTTTCCTCTTTTACTTCTTTCAAAAATTTCACATTGGTGAAATATACCGTCTTATATCTTCTAAAATTAAAAAGATGAATCAGTATAGGAATCAACAATGCAATTAATGCAATTAGAAACGAAGGATAAACAAAACTCATTTATTAATCTGTTTTCATTTTGATAAATTTAAGCACGCTGAGGAATATAGCTCAACCCTTACAATCCCTAACGCAAAGATCGTTACCAGCAAATTTTCATTTTACAATTTGTAATTCACAGCAGCTCCACAATTCCGTTAAAAATTTCGCAATTCAAATGATTCAACGAAATTGAGACGCAAAATTTTCACATTCTTTTCGATTAGTATGCTTAATTAATAAACATTAACTATTTAAAACTGCAAATAATTAATAATGATGTTGATTTAGGCAGTACGGGCAACCCTTGCGGTTGCCCACAATCACTCTATATTATGAATTAGAAGGTGGACCTCCAATATTTAAAGGTGGAATGTTGTTTTCAGATTCTTTTATTGTTCCGTGTTGCGCTTCGTACTTTCTAATATTACCGCTTAAAGCCTGAAATAGTCTTTTAGCGTGTACAGGTGTCACCAATATTCTTGATTTCACCTTAGCTTTAGGAACACCTGGCATTAAACGAATAAAATCAATCACAAACTCAGTATTAGAATGCGTGATCATTGCAAGGTTAGAATAAATACCTTCTGCAACTTCTTCAGGTAATTCAATATTTAATTTTTTATCAGTTGGATTTTCCATTTACTTTTTCTTTAATTTTTTATTAAAAAAAGCCGTCTGCCAATTGGCGGACGGCTTTGCATTATTTTAGACTAATATATCAAAAAAGTCATTGATTTTTAACTAACTATCTCATTAACCTTGCTCTCCTGATTCAATTTCCTCCACTACATCTGCTACTTTCTGTGTAGCAACAAGCTTTTGGTATTCCTCCATAGAGCCAACTTTTACTTCCTGAAATTGTTTTTGACCTGTTCCCGCTGGAATCAAGTGTCCAACAATTACATTCTCCTTCAATCCTTCAAGTGTATCAGAAGCACTTCCAATGGCAGCTAAACTCAATACTTTGGTTGTTTCCTGGAACGAAGCCGCAGAAATCCAACTCTTAGTACCCAAAGAAGCTCTAGTAATACCTTGTAACAATGGCTTACTAGTTGCAGGAACTGCATTTCTAAATTGAACAGGTTTAAGATCATTACGTTTTAGGTAAGAATTTTCCTCTCTAACTTGTCTCAATGAAACAATCTGACCCATTTTCAATTTATTAGAATCACCACATTCCGTGATTACTTTTTTATCAAAAATCTTGTCATTTTCTTCAATGATGTCAAAACGATTCACAGGCGTTTTTTCCAAGAATCTCGTATCTCCAGCATCCTCGACAATTACCTTACGCATCATTTGTCTAACGATTACTTCAATGTGCTTATCATTGATACGCACCCCTTGTAAACGGTAAACCTCTTGAACTTCATTTACAACATACTCTTGAACGGCAAATGGTCCCATTATCGAAAGAATATCTGCAGGCGTGATTGCTCCATCAGAAAGTGGTGTTCCAGCCCGAACAAAATCGCTATCTTGAACCAAAATGTGCTTAGAAAGAGGAACCATATATTTACGTTTCTGTCCATCTTTAGACTCCACCATGATCTCTCTATTACCTCTCTTAATTTTACCAAACTTAACGATACCATCAATTTCAGAAACGACAGCAGGGTTAGAAGGATTTCTCGCCTCAAACAATTCAGTTACACGAGGCAAACCACCCGTAATATCACGAACTTTAGAAGTTACACGAGGGATTTTTACTAAAATTTGTCCTTGTTTAACTTTATCTCCATCATCTACATTGATATGGGCACCTACTGGAAGGTTGTAAGTTCTCAAAATCTCACCAGTTCCATCTGCTACGAAAATAGAAGGAATTTTGGTCTTATCTCTTGACTCAACAACCACTTTCTCTTTGTGACCAGTTTGCTCATCAGATTCTTCACGGAAAGTAACACCATCAATAATATTCTCAAACTGGATAGATCCAGCATTTTCAGTAACAATTACGGCGTTATATGGATCCCAAGAACAAATCAAATCACCTTTCTTAATTTCAGCTCCTTCTTCTACAAATAATCTAGAACCATAAGGAACGTGATAGCTAATTAACTGTCTCTTCGTTTTTGGGTCCATTATTCTAATCTCAGAAGTACGACCTAAAACAATGACTTGCTCTTTGTCTGCTTCAGTCTCAGCTTCTGGATCTAAGTAGGTTACCAATTTAACCTCATCAAATTCCAGCACTCCTTCAAACTTAGCTTCGTGACTTGATTCACTCGCAATGTTTGATGCAACCCCACCAACGTGGAATGTACGTAAAGTCAACTGAGTACCAGGCTCTCCAATTGATTGAGCAGCTACAATTCCTACTGCGTCACCCACTTGGGCAGTTGTATTGGTTGCAAGATGTCGTCCATAGCATTTCACACAAAGACCATCTCTGGTTTCACATGTTAATACCGAACGAATCATAACACTTTCAACAGATGTTTCCTCGTCTATGTAGCTAGCAATTTCATCAGTAATTTCGACACCTGATTCAATAACAAGTTTTTCGGTCAGTGGATCAATAACATCTTCCAAAGCAACTCTTCCTGAAATTCTCTCTGACAATGGCTCAACAATGTCCTCATTATCTTTCAATGCAGCCACTTCAATTCCTCTCAATGTACCACAATCTTCTTCAATGATAACAGCGTCTTGCGCAACATCCACCAATCTACGAGTTAAGTAACCTGCATCGGCAGTTTTAAGAGCCGTATCTGCAAGACCTTTACGCGCACCGTGAGTAGAAATAAAGTACTCAAGAATAGATAATCCTTCTTTAAAGTTTGATAGAATTGGATTTTCAATAATCTCTGGACCTTTAGATCCTGATTTTCTCGGTTTTGCCATCAATCCACGAATTCCTCCAAGTTGACGAATCTGCTCTTTAGATCCCCTTGCACCAGAGTGGTACATCATATAGATTGAGTTAAATCCTTGGTTATCTTCTTCCAACTGAGTCATCAAACTCTCCGTAATTTTTGAATTGGCACGTGTCCAAATATCAATCACCTGGTTGTAACGCTCATTGTTTGTAATAAGCCCCATCTCATAGTTCTGTTGAACCTCTTCAACTTGAACTTGAGCATTATCAAGAATCGGGTTTTTATCTTCTGGTGTTAACAAATCTGATAGTTTGAACGACAAACCACCTTTGAATGCCCAATAAAATCCTAGCTCCTTAATTCTATCCAAGAAATGAACAGTTGTAGGAATGTTGGTTTTTTTGATTATTCCACCAATAATTTTTCTCAAAGCTTTTTTAGAAAGCAACTCATTGATATAAGGTACATCTTCAGGAACAGCTTCATTGAACATAACCTTTCCAACAGTGGTATCTTGCATTTTTGGTAGGAAAGTACCATCTGGTTGTTTTACCTGAATTTTTACTTTTATTGTAGCATGAAGCTCAACTTTTCCTTCATTCAAAGCCACCATTACCTCTTCTGGAGAATAGAAAGTCATTCCTTCTCCTTTTACTTTGTATTCTGGTGTAGATTTTCTTGTTTTTGTAATGTAATACAGCCCCAAAACCATATCCTGTGAAGGAAGTGCGATTGGTGTACCATCTTGAGGATTCAAAATATTGTGTGATGACAACATCAACAATTGTGCTTCCAAAATAGCAGCATTACTCAACGGTACGTGAACCGCCATTTGATCACCATCAAAATCCGCATTAAATGCAGTACAAACCAATGGATGCAATTGAATTGCTTTTCCTTCAATTAATTTTGGTTGGAAAGATTGAATCGAAAGACGGTGAAGCGTAGGAGCACGGTTTAGCATGATTGGGTGTCCTTTCAATACATTTTCAAGGATGTCCCAAATTACTGGCTCTTTTCTATCTACTAATTTCTTAGCAGATTTCACTGTTTTTACGATGCCTCTTTCTATCAATTTACGAATAACAAAAGGCTTGAAAAGCTCTGATGCCATTCCTTTAGGAAGACCACATTCGTGCATTTTCAACTCAGGTCCTACTACAATAACCGAACGACCAGAATAATCAACCCTTTTTCCAAGTAAGTTTTGACGGAAACGACCTTGTTTACCTTTCAAAACATCACTTAAAGATTTCAATGCACGACCACCTTCCGCTTTTACAGCGTTTGATTTTCTTGAATTATCAAAAAGAGAATCAACAGCCTCTTGAAGCATTCTTTTCTCGTTACGAAGGATTACCTCTGGTGCCTTAATTTCAATAAGACGTTTAAGACGATTGTTTCTAATGATAACACGACGATAAAGATCATTCAAATCAGAACTTGCAAAACGACCACCATCCAAAGGAACAAGCGGTCTCAACTCAGGTGGAATTACTGGTAAATACTCAATAATCATCCATTCAGGCTTGTTTTCACGAGTTCTATTGCCTTCTCTAAATTTCTCAACAATACTCAAACGCTTTAAAGCTTCTGATTTTCTTTGTTGTGAAGTTTCTGTATTCGCCTGATGACGCAATTGGAATGACAAAGCATCCATATCAATTCTCATCAACAATTCTCTAACAGCATCCGCACCCATTTTAGCAAGGAATTTGTTAGGGTCATTGTCTTCTAATTGAGCATTTTCAGGTGGTAATATGTCTAAATATTCCAAGTATTCCTCTTCAGTAATAAGATCCATTTTAGTAAGACCTTTTTCCTCAAGAACACCAGCTTGAATTACAACATATCTTTCGTAGTAAATAATTGATTCTAATTTCTTGGAAGATAATCCAAGTAAGTATCCAATCTTATTAGGTAAAGATTTGAAATACCAAATGTGAACAACAGGAACAACTAACTTAATGTGTCCCATTCTTTCACGACGTACTTTCTTTTCAGTAACCTCAACACCACATCTATCACATACGATTCCTTTGTAACGAATACGCTTGTACTTACCACAGTAACACTCATAATCCTTTACAGGTCCGAATATACGCTCACAAAACAAACCATCTTTTTCTGGTTTATAAGTTCTGTAATTGATAGTTTCTGGTTTCAATACTTCTCCGTGCGATCTCTCCAAGATAGTATCAGGAGAAGATAGGCAAAGTGTTACTCTAGAAAATTCACTATTTATTTTTGGTTCCTTTTTGAACGCCATACTTTTTGATTTTTTTGAGTGAATTCCTCCAAATGAGCTTTAGCTAAAATTCATTTGGAAGAAAAAATTTACATCCTGCTTTTCAACACAGAAAATTAATCAAATAAAATATCCAAGGTCAATCCACGCAATTCGTGAATCAAAACGTTGAATGATTCAGGTATAACTGGTTTTGGAAGATTTTCTCCTTTTACAATTGCTTCATATGCTTTAGCACGTCCCGCAACATCATCAGATTTAAGGGTTAAAAGCTCTTGAAGAATATTTGCTGCACCAAATGCTTGTAGTGCCCAAACTTCCATTTCACCAAAACGCTGACCACCGAACTGTGCCTTACCACCCAATGGTTGTTGAGTAATAAGTGAGTAAGGTCCGATAGAACGAGCGTGCATTTTATCATCAACCATATGCGCCAACTTAAGCATGTAAATCACCCCAACTGTTGCTGGCTGAATGAAACGCTCTCCTGTTTGACCATCATATAAATGTGTTACTCCTAAGTCAGGTACACCTGCCTCAGCAATTTTACCTTCAATTTCTGCCAAAGAAGCACCATCAAAAATTGGAGAAGCATATTTTTCACCCAATTCTTTTCCAGCCCATCCAAGAACTGTTTCAAATATCTGTCCAATATTCATCCTTGAAGGTACCCCAAGTGGATTAAGGACGATATCAACAGGAGTTCCATCTTCTAAAAATGGCATATCTTCAAGACGAGTAATTCTGGCAACAATTCCTTTGTTACCATGTCTTCCCGCTAATTTATCTCCTACTTTAAGTTTACGTTTTTTAGCAACATAAACCTTAGCTAATTTTAATACACCTGCTGGCAATTCATCACCAATGCTGATGTTAAATTTCTCTCTATTGTAACGACCTTTTTCCTCATTAACCTTGATACTGAAATTGTGTAACAAAATTTTCAAATTGTTATTCAACTCAGGCTTTTCTGTCCAATTTGCTGCATCAACTGATGAATAATCAATATCATTTAATACTCTAACACCAAATTTCACACCTTTAGGAACAAGCTCCGCTCCATATAAGTCATTTACACCATCAGATTTTTCTCCTTCTAATAAAGCAGATAATTTTTTGATCAAAAGATCTCTGATTTCAGAAACAGAACCATCATGCTCTTTTTCTAATTCTACCAATTTCTTTTTCTCACGAGATTTAGCCTCCTTATCTTTTTTAGCTCTTGCAAACAATTGTTTATTGATTACAACACCTTTAACAGAAGGTCTAACTTTCATAGATGCATCTTTAACATCTCCTGCTTTATCTCCAAATATCGCACGCAATAATTTTTCTTCAGGAGTTGGATCAGATTCCCCTTTCGGAGTAATTTTTCCAATCAAAATATCTCCCTCTTTAATGTGTGCACCAATGCGAATGATTCCGTTTTCATCAAGGTCTCTGGTAGCTTCTTCACTGACATTTGGGATGTCACTTGTCAACTCTTCTTCCCCTAGTTTAGTATCACGAACATCCAATGAAAACTCATCAATATGGATAGAAGTGAAGATGTCATCTGTAACAACTCTTTCAGAAATTACAATTGCATCCTCAAAGTTATATCCTTTCCACGGCATAAATGCCACCATCAAGTTTCTACCCAAAGCTAACTCGCCTAATTGTGTAGCATATCCTTCACAAAGGATTTGACTTGGAATAACTCTATCACCTTTTCTAACAATAGGTTTTAGGTTAATACTGGTTCCCTGATTTGTTCTACGGAATTTTGTCAATTCATAAGTTTTGATGTCTCCTTCAAAACTAATCAATCTTTCAGTATCAGATCTGTCATAACGAATGACTACTTTATTTGCATCTACATATTCAATCACACCATGACCTTCAGCATTTAAAAGCATACGCGAATCTTTCGCAACACGCTCTTCAATACCTGTTCCAACAATTGGAGAATCAGGACGCATCAAAGGTACTGCCTGACGTTGCATGTTTGATCCCATCAAAGCACGGTTCGCATCATCATTTTCAAGGAATGGAATCAATGAAGCGGATACTCCTACAATTTGATTTGGAGCAACATCCATATATTGCACCTCTTCAGGAGAAAGAATTGGGAATTCCCCCTGTAATCTTCCTTTTACTTTTTGCGTAGTGAAAAAGCCTTCTTTATCTATTGCTGCATTTGCTTGACAGATTGCTTTATCATCTTCTTCTTCAGCAGACATATACATAACAGACTCCTCTTCAAGTCCTACTTGACCAGTGCTCACCTTACGGTATGGCGTTTCGATAAAGCCCATTTTATTGATCTTAGCATGCACACAAAGCGTAGAAATCAAGCCAATGTTTGGTCCCTCTGGTGTTTCAATAGTACAAAGTCTACCATAATGAGAATAGTGAACATCTCTTACCTCGAAACCTGCACGCTCTCTTGAAAGACCACCAGGTCCTAATGCTGAAATTCTACGTTTGTGCGTAATTTCAGAAAGAGGATTTGTTTGATCTAAGAACTGTGATAACTGACTGGTTCCAAAGAATGAATTGATTACAGACGAAAGTGTTCTCGCATTAATCAAATCAGTAGGAGTAAAGACCTCATTATCTCTTACATTCATTCTCTCACGGATGGTTCTTGCCATTCTAGCAAGTCCTACTCCAAATTGAGCATATAATTGTTCCCCTACAGTTCTAACACGTCTATTGCTCAAGTGATCGATATCATCAATCTCTGCTTTTTGATTGCAAAGTTGAATTAGATATTTAACCATGATGATGATATCCTCTTTGGTTAAAACTCTAGTTTCTTTATCAATGTCAAGCTCTAGTTTTTTATTTATTTTATATCTACCAACTTCACCTAAATCATACCTTCTATCTGAGAAGAATAATTTGTCGATAATACCTCTTGCCGTTTCCTCATCTGGTGGATCAGTTCCTCTTAATTGACGGTAAATATGTTGTACCGCTTCAATTTCTGAGTTTGAAGTATCTTTTTGAAGAGTGTTGTATATGATTGCAAAATCATTTGACAATTCATCAATCTGAAGCAAAATTGTTTTCAACTCTGAATCAATGATTAAATCAATATTGTCTTCATCAAGAACAGTATCCCGCTCCATGATTATTTCATTTCTTTCGATAGAAGTTACCTCACCAGTATCCTCATCTACGAAATCCTCTATCCAACTTTTAAGAACCCTTGCTGCCAATTTTCTACCAATCGCAGCTTGCAAACTAGTTTTGCTAACCGCCATTTCTTCGGCCATACCGAAAAGGTCCAATATTGCTTTATCCGTATCATAACCAATTGCACGCAAAAGAGTTGTAACAGGGAATTTTTTTCTACGATCAATATAAGCATACATTACGCTATTGATATCTGTAGCGAACTCAATCCATGAACCTTTGAAAGGAATAACCCTTGCAGAATAAAGCTTTGTTCCATTTGGATGGAAACTTTGTCCGAAGAAAACTCCAGGAGATCTATGTAATTGAGAAACAACAACTCTTTCAGCACCATTGATAACGAAAGTTCCCTTAGGAGTCATATAAGGAATATTTCCTAAGAAAACATCTTGAACAATTGTTTCAAAGTCGATGTGTTCTTCATCGTTACAAGACAATCTAAGTTTTGCTTTAAGAGGCACACTATAGGTAAGCCCACGTTGTATACACTCTTCAATGCTATATCGAGGAGGATCTATATAATAATCAAGAAATTCCAGAACGAATATGTTTCTGGCATCAGAGATTGGGAAATTTTCCATAAAAACCTTAAAAAGGCCTTCATTTGTTCTATTTTCAGGGGTTGTTTCAAGTTGGAAGAAGTCTTGAAAAGATTGAATTTGAATATCCAGAAGATCTGGGTAGCTATGAAAAGCTTTAATCTTACCAAAATTGATTCTTGGGTTTTTGTTTGCTACTGCCATATTCGATTTTAGTGGTTGTTGAGGGTTACTAAAAAATGAAATAGATATTTTCAGTGTCTTTTAAAAAAATTGATCGTCAGAATTTATATAATGCAAGCTAAAATTATTGCAAAAAAAAGGTTTTAATTTTCAATATTAAAAACAATGCCAAGTTCTGTCAGTATTTGATTGCAATATACATTCCAAATAACAAATCAATATATAACATACTAAAATTCAGGAATTTGCACATAATTTCACAAAATTAGTGTGTCTAGTATACCCGAAAAAAGTATCATTGTGTAAAAAATACAAAAAGGCATAAGAGCTAAATTAGCCCTATGCCTGTTTTATTTCTCATTTAAATAAGTGCTTATTTAAGTTCTACTTCAGCACCTGCTTCTTCAAGTTGAGTTTTAATTGCTTCTGCCTCTTCTTTAGAAACTCCTTCCTTAATTGGAGAAGGAGCACTATCAACCATGTCTTTGGCTTCTTTCAAACCAAGACCAGTTAAAGATTTAACAACTTTCACTACAGATAGTTTAGCACCACCTGGTGATTTAAGAATAACATCAAACTCTGTTTTTTCTTCAGCTGCAGCACCGCCACCAGCAGGTCCAGCCATCATAACAGGGGCTGCAGCAGCTGCAGGCTCAATTCCGTGTTCTTCTTTTAATATATCAGCCAACTCATTAACTTCTTTTACAGTAAGATTAACTAGTTGTTCTGCAAATTCTTTTAAATCCGCCATTTTAGATTAAAATTTAATAATTGATAAAATTTTTATAGCGTGCGTAACAGTTACTATATTTCTTTGATTATTATGCTTCTGATCTTTCAGAAAGCGTTTTAATGATGCCTGCTAGTTTGTTACCACTAGATTGAAGCGCACCAATAACATTTTTCGCTGGAGATTGTAATAATCCAATGATCTCTCCAATCAATTCTTCTTTAGATTTCAAGTTAGCCAAGGCATCAATTTGGTCATCGCCTATATAGAAATCCGAATCGATGTATGCACCTTTTAAAACTGGTTTTTCATGAATTTTTCTAAACTCTTCAATCAATTTTGCAGGTGAATTGGACACTTCCGTGAACATTAGAGATGTAGGACCTTTTAGCGTTTCATATAAGCCTGAAAAATCTTTTTCTGAGGCTTCCATCGCTTTTTGAATCAATGTGTTTTTGGCTACTCTTAACTCAATGTCCTGCTTAAAACACATTCCTCTTAATTTATTAACCTGCTCTACTGTTAGGGCAGATGAATCAGCTACGTAGAAAAAATTACCTTTATCGAATTTTTCCGTCAGCTCTGATATTACTTCTGTTTTTTGTGATTTTCTCATTTTAAGACGCTTTTACAATGCTTTAATAAATAAATTTAAGCTCCAGGGATTGTTTTAGGGTCAATCTGAATTCCTGGACTCATTGTACTAGCCATATAAATGCTTTTCAGGTAAATCCCTTTAGCACTAGAAGGCCTCATTCTCATAATCATACCAATAACCTCTGCGGCGTTTCCTTCAATTTGCTCTGCACTAAAAGAAACCCTTCCAACTGAAGAATGAATGATACCAAATTTGTCAATTCTAAATGAAATTTTACCCTTTTTAACCTCTTTTACAGCATTTCCTACATCCAATGTAATTGTACCAGTTTTAGGGTTAGGCATTAAGTTACGTGGACCTAAAATACGACCAAGTTGACCAACTTTTGCCATCACATTTGGAGTTGCAATTACAACATCCATACCAGTCCATCCACCTTTGACCTTTTGAACATAATCATCCAAACCAACAAATTCTGCACCAGCATCGATAGCTTCTTTTTCTTTGTCAGGAGAACAAAGTACTAAAACTGTTTTTGATTTACCCGTACCGTGTGGAAGTGAAACAGTACCTCTAATTGCCTGATCTGCTTTACGTGGATCTAAACCCAATCTCATGTGAACATCTACAGATGCATCAAACTTTGTAGTGTTGATCTCTTTTATAAGAGCACAAGCGTCTGTTAATGAATAGAGTTTTCCTATCTCTACTTTTTCATTAGATGCTTTTCTTTTCTTTGAAATTTTTGCCATAATAATTGAAAGGTACTAACGTCTGGTTATGTTTAAAACAGACTCCCTAAGTATTAAAATTAAAAAAATGCTTTTTTATTTTATTAAGCTTCCTCTGCTTCTTCCCCTGTAGCCCAAGGCGGAGGACCATCCATAACCAATCCCATACTTCTTGCGGTACCAGCAACCATTCTCATTGCAGATTCCACTTTAAAAGCGTTAAGGTCTTCCATTTTGATTTCTGCAATTTCTTTTGCAATATCCCAGCTAACTTTTCCAACTTTCGTTCTGTTTGGCTCAGGAGAACCTTTTTTAAGCTTCGTCTTCTCCAATAGCAATACTGCTGCAGGAGCTGTTTTGGTAATAAAATCAAAAGACTTGTCTTTGTAAACAGTAATTACAACAGGAACAACCTGTCCTTGTTTTTCTTGGGTTCTTGCGTTGAATTGTTTACAAAAATCCATTATGTTAACTCCTTTTGCACCCAGTGCAGGACCAACAGGAGGAGAAGGATTAGCCTGCCCACCTTTGATTTGGAGTTTTATAAAGCCACCAATTTCTTTAGCCATTTTTAAGTTACTTTTTCAACTTGCATAAAATTTAATTCTACAGGAGTACGTCTTCCAAAAATCTTAACGATGACCTTGAGTTTCTTTTTATCTTCATAAATTTCCTCAACTGTACCGTTAAAGTCGTTAAATGGACCATCAATAATCTTGACCGTTTCATTAACTAAGAATGGCTCGTTTAATGCCTCGCCTCCGTGCTCACGCATTTCGTCAATTTTGCCTAACATTTTATTCGCATCAGAATCATTCATTGGAATCGGATTATCTCTTCCGATAAAACCAATCACACCAGTGTATGATCTAAAAGCTTGAATAACATCGGCATCTATAGCACGTTCTACTGCATGAACAAAAATGTATCCAGGATACATTGTTTTGTCTTTAATAGACTTCTTACCTTTTGCTAACTTGTATACCTTCTCTGTTGGCAAAAGCAATTCTTGAATAGAGTTTTCCCAATTAGATCTCTGTATTTCAATTTCCAAATAGGCTTTCAACTTGCGTTCTTGACCACTGATCACTCTAAGAGTGTACCATTTAAGATTAGAGGTATTTTTAATTTCAGTCATTTACAAAAGGGTGTTGTTTGATTCTAAGCAAAAAGGCTGTATATGTAGTACAACATTCCTTTAAAGAAAGAATTTTCAGGATTAGCACCAAATATAAAATCCATTGCAAAAACTATCAAAGCAATGATAACAGAGCCAATGATTACAACAATCGAACTACTTTGCAACTCAGGCCAAGTAGGCCAAGTTACTTTGTAAAGCAATTCCTCGTAAGACTCCTTGATATATAATTTTAATTTATCCATTGTTATAATCGTCTATAAGCACGAGCGGCAGGGCTCGAACCTACGACCCTCGGTTTTGGAGACCGATGCTCTACCAACTGAGCTACGCTCGTTTTAAATATATTTGTAGGGGCACAATGAATTGCGCCCCTACAAAACTTATATTTTTAATTATTATCTACTAGTAGATTAATCAATAATTTCAGTTACTTGACCTGCACCAACTGTTCTACCACCTTCACGAATCGCAAAACGCAATCCTTTCTCCATAGCAACTGGATAGATTAACTCCACTGAAATTGTTACATTATCACCAGGCATTACCATTTCTACTCCGTCAGGAAGTACACATTCTCCAGTAACGTCAGTTGTTCTAAGATAGAACTGAGGACGGTATTTGTTGAAGAAAGGAGTGTGACGACCACCTTCATCTTTGCTAAGTACATAAACCTCAGCTTTGAATTTAGTGTGTGGAGAAACCGAACCAGGTTTAACGATAACCATACCTCTTTTGATAGCTTCTTTATCTATACCACGTAATAACAAACCAACATTGTCACCAGCTTCACCTCTATCTAAGATTTTACGGAACATTTCCACCCCAGTAACAACTGAAGTCAATGCTTTTTCTTCTTTTGGTCTTAAACCAAGAATTTCAACTGATTCACCAGAGTTAATAATACCTCTTTCGATTCTACCTGTAGCAACTGTACCACGACCAGTAATAGAGAATACATCCTCAACTGGCATCAAGAAATCTTTTTCAGTATCACGAGGTGGAGTTGGAATATAAGAATCCACAGCTTCCATCAATTCTTTTACTTGTGCAACACCGTCCGCTTCACCGTTCAAAGCTTTAAGAGCAGAACCAGCGATTATAGGGATATTGTCACCATCAAATTCGTAGAAGCTAAGTAATTCTCTCAACTCCATTTCTACTAATTCTAACAACTCAGGATCATCTACTAAATCCACTTTATTCATGAAAACAACAACCTGAGGCACACCAACCTGACGTGCTAAAAGAATGTGCTCACGAGTTTGAGGCATAGGTCCGTCTGTAGCAGCACAAACCAAAATAGCGCCATCCATTTGAGCGGCACCAGTTACCATATTTTTCACATAATCCGCGTGACCAGGACAGTCAACGTGTGCATAGTGACGATTTGCCGTTTGGTACTCTACGTGAGCTGTATTAATTGTAATACCTCTCTCTTTCTCTTCTGGAGCACCGTCAATAGCATCATAATTCATTTTTTCTGCTAAACCAGAATCTGACAATACAGAAGTTATTGCAGCTGTTAATGTTGTCTTACCGTGATCCACGTGACCAATTGTTCCAATGTTAACGTGTGGTTTCGACCGATCAAACTTTTCTTTAGCCATTTTACAAAGAATATTTAATTGTTGAATATTTAATTTTCAAAATTTGAGAGATATAAACCAACTATAATAATAGAAGGGAAGCGAAATATTTCTCTTTCGTTTTTTAACTTACTTAATATAAATTAAAAAGGATTGTATTTCATTAAAAACAGAGCCAATGACGGGAATTGAACCCGTGACCTCTTCCTTACCAAGGAAACGCTCTACCCCTGAGCTACATCGGCTTAGTAAAAGCTTTCAGCCAGGAAACATATTAAGTAATGTTCAAAGAATAACTTCACAATTTGAACTTCGATATTTTCCGATACACTTCAGCAAAAATCCTCTCCGTAGCCCTGCTATGCATTCGTCTTTTTGATTTGTGTATCATAAAATCTCTTTGTTTAAATCGCGAATTTATTTTTTAAACATTACTAAGAGCGGAAGACGAGACTCGAACTCGCGACCCTCAGCTTGGAAGGCTGATGCTCTACCAACTGAGCTACTTCCGCTTAAATGTTTCTTATTTAAAACAAAAACACATCACATCGAATACTATAAACGAAGTGTTTATTTTTATGTTTAATAAAATCAACCCAATACTTAAAAGTACTGAGATTAACAAAATTTCATAAAAGCTAGATGTTAAGTGGGGGGAGGAGGATTCGAACCTCCGAAGTCGAAGACAACAGATTTACAGTCTGCCCCAGTTGGCCACTTTGGTATCCCCCCAATCACTATATATGTTATTGCAATAAAATTGCTAAACCTACACCTTTGGTTTGATGCTTTATTTATCTAGTTTTTAAACAAACCTTTCTTAATCTATAAAAAGGAGTGCAAAAATAGACAAAATTTATTATTTCTAATAATTTCAAGAAAAAAATTTATAAAAAAATAAAAACCGCCACATTAGCACCGTTTTACTGATGTTAATGTGGCGGTTTTGTCATTGCTGACAATTTTAAGAAAGTCTCTTTTATCTTCTCACCTTCTCCTTGTGTTTTTTCAACTGCTTTTTCAATGCCAAAATAGCTTGGTCTATACCTTCTTCAAACTTTTTAGAAGTTTCTTCGGCAAATAGTTGATTGCCTGGGATATTGCATCGTAAACTCACTACTTTATCTTTTATCTGACTGGATTGGTTGTCTAATTTCAAATAAACATCTACTGAGGTTATTCTATCAAAAAATTGAGATAGTTTTTCAATTTTCTTGTGAATAAAGTCTAGTAATTGTTTGTCCGCTGTAAATTGAACTGCTTGAATCGTAATATTCATACGTTAAAATTTAAGGGGTTAGTAAATAAATATGTTAATTGACTCTTTCTTCTCTAGTAATATCCCTAGGATGAGCCTTTTTGTATATTTTTTTCATTTTTTCTATAGAGTTGTGCGTATAAACTTGTGTTGCTGCAAGCGAGGAATGCCCTAATAATTCTTTTATGGCATTTAAGTCAGCTCCATTGTTTAAAAGCATTGTTGCAAAAGTATGTCTTATAGTATGAGGGTTTTTGTTTTGACTCGTTGTCACAGCCCCTAACACTTTACTTAAAAGTCTATGAACTAATTTAGGATAAATCTTCTTAGCCTTTTTTGTTAACAACAAATAATCTGGAGAGATGGTTTCAATTTCCAAAAGCATTTCACTTCTCAAATTCAAATAATATTCATATGTAAATTGCAATTTATTACTAAACGTTAGGCACCTTTCTTTGTTGCCTTTTCCCACTATATTTAAGCTTTTATTAATAACATCCACATCCCCACATTTTAAGTGAATTAGTTCACTTATACGCATTCCAGTTTCATATAACAATTCAACAATCAATCTATTTCTGTAACCCTCGAAGTCATTTCCAAAATGGTATTGTTCCAACAACCTATCAATGCTTTTTTCATCAATTGTTTTGGGTAATTGAAATGGCAACTTTGGTGCTACAATATTAATGGCAGGATTTTCTGCACGAACTTCCTTCCTTCTTAAAAATCCAAAAAAAGATTTTACAGTAGAAAGTTTTCTATTAACAGATTTTGCAGTAAGATTTTTATTAAAAAGATCCACCATCCAAGAACGGACGTGCTTTTGCCTAGCAGATTCTAAGCTAACAGGATCATAAGAACTTATCAAATAATCTTCAAATTGTCGAAGATCTATTTGATAAGCTTTTATAGTGTGCGAAGAATAACGCTTTTCAAATTCTAGATAATTGAAAAAGCTTTGTGTCATTGTCTCTTGTTCTCTAATGGATATTTAAAGCCTTTAATTTAGAGTAAGTATTAACAATTAACAAGAACTTCGCTATTTTTTTTGAAGTTAATTTTAAAAGAAAGATTTAGTGGTTACCATAAGTTTTTTCACGGTAAGCAGCACGAAGCACTTCTTGTCTTTTAATAACTGATTTTTTCTTAAAATGTTTACGATTTCTAACTTGCTTTAATACACCTGCACGGTCTAATTTTTTCTTGTATTTTTTTAAAGCTTTGTCGATAGAATCGCTCTCTCTTGCATCAATAATGATCATAACAAAATATTTTTAATATTATATTTTTTTACATTGAAATGTTGGCTGATAAATTTTGCAAACATTCCTAAAAAGTTAGCAAAGGTACACTTTTTTTACTATTCTTCCCCAACTAAAATCACATTTAGTTTAAATTCGTCATAAATTGTCTTATCTCCAAGGTCATCCATAAAAGTTCCAGAGCCATATTTTATGTCAAAATCAGTTCTGTCAACTTCAATACCAGCTCTTGCCACCAATCTACTTGCTTCGTTATTGATAACATTAGCCGTGAATTTTATTTCTTTTGTAATGCCTTTAATAGTTAAATCAGCAATAATTTTATAGGCTTCATCTCCAGCTTCTTGCTTTCCATAAAATACTGCTTTTTTGATGACCAATTTTGATGTTGGATAATTTTCTACTCCAAAAAAGTCATCAGAAGATAAATGCCCCACCAATTTTTTTCCTGTCTCTTCATCTAAATCCGAGCAAACAATAGAAGTCATATCTAAAACAAACTCCCCACCTACTAATTTTTCGTCTTCAAATTTTAATGTGCCACTATCAACATTAATACTACCTGTATGCTTACCAAGTATTTTGTAACCAGTCCAACTAATCTTACTTGCTTCTTTACTCACCGTTACTTCGTTCTGCGCCTCTAAGCAAGACATAGATGCAATCATAAAAAGGCAAGAAATCAGGGAAACCAAAGTCATTTTTCTCATTTTATATATTTTTTTCTTTTAAAATTTATGCAAATATCAACCAAGTAAAGCGAAAACAATAATTAGAGCCACCTGACTTTATCTTTTTCCTTTATACTACATCAGGAAAATCATTCCGTAGCCCTGCTATGCAATGCTCTTCCTTCTTTGTATAAAGAAAAAATATTTCATCAGCTTGGCTCAACTTATTATTTTCACTTTACTAAATCATTGTGTCTTTTCATTAACAAGATTAATAAATAAACTTAATTCAGGTTAATTTAAGAAGGTTTTGAACAGATAAAGTGATATTTTTGTGTTTAATACGTTACTATATTAAACCAAAATTAGTCTACATGGTTTAAATAACCTAGTAGTCTTTTTTTTAGTCCTCCACACTCTACTAATTCACAACTCTACTAATTTACGGTATCGAATGGCTTTGCTCCTTCGTTGTTGACCTTTGGCTCTTGGCTAAAAAGCTAGTGCTTGATGCATAATCAAAAGTAACCATTCTTACTAACATTCGTTATAACTATTGTATATGTCTGCCACGTAAGCCATAGGTTTACTTAATTATAAAATTTTATTCAAAAATAAGCTATGCAAAAAATTTCTACAATAATAATATGTAGTATTGTCTCAATAATGTTTTCATTGGGATTAGCTGCTCAATGTCCACCCAATATTGATCCATCTTTATACCTTGGTTTTGATGGTCCAGCACCAACAGAGCCAGATTGTTCTGTTTATATAGAATCTGATCAAACCATTTTTTCGGGGGATGTTTTAAATCTTACTGGCGTTCAAGCAGGACAGACGTATGTGGTTAACATGTGCAATGGAACCGCTTGGAATGCCGTTTTATCGGTCTATGATCCAGATACAAACCTTGTTACTTTTGATGATGGAACAGGCTCAGGTTGTGATTTAGGAGCGAGGTTATCATTTACAGCAAGTGTAAATGGTACTTACTTGGTTACTGCATCAAAAACAGATTGCTCTGTAGATCTTACCCAGAACGGAAAAGTCCAAGTTTTTAACAATACAAATGGTGTTGCAGATTGCCCAGATGCTGGTGGTATAGCATGCGCTTTGGAGCCATATTTCGTTACTGGACCCAATAGACAATTATCTGAGACACCACATGCTACTTGTGCAAAAGATTGGGGAGATGATATTCTGAATTCAAATCCAGCACGTGTATTTGTTCCTGTTCTTCCATACAAAGATTTTGCAAACCAGCCATACAAGGTAACAACTAGTCATGGAAAAATCTATGACGGAGTTGATTTTACAAGTGGATCAAGTGAGATCACTTTAAACACCAACTTTGTTTGTTTAATTGGAATTACACAAGAGGATCTTGCTTCTGGTGAAGCTGTTATTGTAACGCTTTCATCTGTTGACAACCCAGACTGTGAGGGAATTTTGACAATACCTGCTAGTTTCATTACTGAAAGTGTTGATTCATTGTGTCCAGCAGAAGGTGATCCAGAAGTAGAACCAGTTGAATGTGCAGCAGAATCTGGCTCATTGATTGCACCAGCTACGACAAGCTATGCGGCGGATGGCGTTTCGGAACCTATTTTATCAAATGGAGCTAGCATTGATCCACTTTACAGCTTCTTATATGTTCTTACTGCTGATTTGGATGCAACGGATGATGTTCTTTTTGACATCGTTGGAACAAGTTCTGATGGTATTTTCAATTTTGGTGAATTGAATTTAACAGAAGGAAGCTACAGCGTTCACGCCCTGTCTTATTTATCAGAAGATGCCATAACAATTAACACAGCAGGTAATGCTGAGGCAATTTTTGCGGCGATTTCTTCAGGTGAAATATGTGCAGATTTAAGCGGTACAGAATTTGCCTTTACCATACACAATAATGTTGGATTGATTTCAACAGGAATTGTAAATGATATTAAATTGTATCCTATTCCTACTAGCAGCGAAATAAATGTTGATTTTAATATTGATCACAGCACAGCAGGTTTTATAAAAATCTACGATTTGACGGGTCAAGTTTTATTTGAAAACGTTATATTCACAAATGCAGGAGCCAACAATTACAAAATTGATCTAAGTGATTACAAACAAAGCATCTACTTGCTTGAATTGACAATTGAGGGCGAGACGATGACTAAGAGGATTGTTAGGCGATGATTAAAAATAAATAATTGTTATTAAATGAAAATAGAAAGGCTTTGCTGACTTAGGGTTGGTGGGGTCTTTTTTTTGATTTATTGGAATTGGTTTTTGTACTTCAGACGTTGCATGCAACGTCTGCACATTGTTTCGTGGCAAATTTTTTCCAAACCATCTGTTCAAAGCAAAACCCCCACCAATAAATTGGTGGGGGTTTTTCATTTATATTTATTTTAATATTGAACCGTTTCATTACAAATTTCAGAACGCATTTAGTTAGCAGTTTCTAATTCGTAATTCGTAATTAAAAAATTCGTTCGGTCCGACGTTCGGTTGATTATTTTCCTTTCAACAACTCTCTAGAAATAACCAATTTCTGAATTTCCGAAGTTCCTTCTCCGATTGTGCAAAGTTTAGAATCTCTGTAAAATTTCTCTACTGGGAATTCTTTTGTGTAGCCGTAGCCACCGAAAATTTGAACGGCGTCTGTGGAAACTTGAACTGCCACCTCAGAAGTGTAATATTTTGCCATTGCAGATTCTTTGGTTAATTTTTTGCCTTTGTTTTTCAAATCAGCGGCTTGCATTGTTAGCAATTCTCCTGCTTGAATTTTGGTTGCCATATCCGCAATTTTGAATGAGATTCCTTGGAAGTGAGCGATTGGCTTACCAAATTGCTCTCTTTCTTTTGCGTATTTGATAGAAGCTTCATAGGCTCCTTTTGCGATTCCCAATCCTAATGCTGCGATAGAGATTCTTCCGCCGTCAAGGATTTTCATTGCTTGAATGAATCCGTCTCCCTCTTCTCCTAACATAGCATCGGCTGAAACTCTGCAATCTTCAAAGATTACTTCTGATGTTTCAGAGGCTCTCATTCCCAATTTATTCTCTTTTTTACCTGCTTTTATTCCTGGATTGCTTCTTTCTACTACAAAAGTGGTCATTCCGTGAGAGTCCAGCAATTCGCCTGTTCTTACAATCACGACCATTACATCGCTAGAAGATCCGTGTGTGATCCAGCATTTTGTTCCGTTGATGATCCAATCATCGCCATCTTTTTTAGCAGTACATTTCATTCTCATGGCATCCGAACCAGTATTTGGCTCAGTAAGTCCCCATGCACCGATGTGTTGACCAGTAGCTAATTTAGGTAGATATTTTTTCTTTTGTTCTTCATTTCCAAAAGTTAAAATATGGTTGGTACACAAAGAATTATGTGCAGCTGTTGATAAGCCAATAGAACCACAAACTTTAGATATTTCTGAAACAACGGTAACGTATTCAAAATAGCCTAAGCCAGCACCTCCAAATTCTTCTGGAACCAAAACGCCCATTAATCCAAGCTTACCCATTTCTCTAAACAGATCCACTGGAAATTCTTGGCTTTCATCCCATTTCATAACGTTAGGAAGGATGTTTTTTTGGGCAAAATCGCGCACCATCTCCTGAATCATTAGTTGACTTTCAGAAGGGTTAAAACTCAATGAGTTGGATGTTAATTCAGTTACCATATTGTTTGTTTTTGAAAAATCTTGTTGTAATTACTTTGTAAATTATACTTGAGTGATAATGCAAAGTTAACTATAATAAGGAATTTGTTTAAATATTGTTTAAACTGCTGAGTTCCTGAACAAAATTAAACACAATTTATTTCGAGGCTATTTTTTCATCAGGCAAGTGGTCCGACATTTCGGCAAAAAACACAGGCCTTAGCTACGTTGAGTATTTTTAACGAAGACTGATGGAAAAAGAGTGCGAAATAGATGTGATTTAATTCTGTTCAGGAACTTATATAACAAAAGTGCGAGGTTGAATTACTTCAACCTCGCACAGATTCAATTAACAACTCCCATTGAATCCAGTTGTTTTATTTATGTTAAATTTTACGCAAAAGTATCCTTTAGAGCAAAAACCTTATTCAGGTTACTCTTATACGCATAAATTTACAGGAATTTCATTCTTTAAATCAAACAAAAAATATAAAAATTGGATATAGAAAATAAATAAATAACTGAAGATCAGATTATTATATTCTTGTAATATTCCCGCTAGGAACCCAGCCTTCTTTTTCGTCTTCAAGGATTATTTTAGTCCATTCTTCGAAAACTTCCTCCACATAAACCTTATTTCCTGGAGAAAGCCTGAATTGAGTTTGGCTGTCATCAGATGGAGCTGTTTTAACCTGAACCGTATTGTATGAAATAATCGCATAGTCGCGATTGGTCTCCCAACCATACTTTGTCCAAGCAAAAATTAAACATAAAAAAGAAAGAAATGCCACGAGCATTCCAGAGAAAAAGAGCTTTTTCTTTGAAGATGCGCTGTTGGAGTAGATAAATTTATAAGCCAACCAAAAGGCTAACCATATTAGGGCTAAGCCTAAAATCATCCAAAAAAGAGAACCAAGGGTGTTTATTAAGGTTTTAAACCACTGTTTGTAAAATATCAAAGGATAAGCAGAGGCTTTATACTCCAATTTTGTTCTAGCCAATTCAATATTGCTGTGAATTTCTGAATCATTTGGGCTTAGACGCAATGCTCTTTCGTAATTTAAAATGGATTGTCCGATGCTATCCAGCTTATAATAGGTATTTCCAAGGTTGTAGTACAAATCTGCTGACTGTAATCCAGCATTTTCTATATCCTTGTAAATTTTCAATGATTGGGCATAGTTCCCCTCTTGATACATTTGGGAAGCATTGAGAAAGCTTGCCTCTGTATCTTGTGCAGAAAGATTCGCGCACAAAACAAAAATTGATATAAAAATTAATATTCTCATTTTAATAGAGGGCAAAGATAATTTTAAGATTTGAAAATGTGTGATGCATTAATACTTTTTAATGGTTTTACACACCTTGGAACCTTTTAGGCTTATAGATTAACATTAAAGAAGCGTTAAATTTCTATATACAATGCTCAGGAATAGCACAATAATAAGTTATTCCTTAACTTCGCAAGCACTTTTGATATTTTTGTTCAAAAATTAATTAGAGTTGAATCCATTTGGTAACATAACTTTTGCGAATCCTTGGCTTTTACTGCTGCTGCTATTAATTCCATTCTTCATTTTTTGGCAATGGAAAAAATACCGCCAGCAATATGCAGAGCTAAAAATGTCCTCCTTGGCGTCTGTCAAAGGATCAAAAACACTTAAGGCAAAGCTTAGGCCTTTTTTAAATGTCTTAAAGATCATATCCTTTGGGTTATTGGTTGTTGCATTTGCGCGCCCTCAAGATACTTTGAAGGAGGAAAAAATCACCACAGAAGGTATTGACATTGTCTTGGTGACAGATATTTCTGGATCTATGTTGGCTAGAGATTTTAAACCAGATCGCCTAGAAGCTTCTAAGAATACAGGTATTGAGTTTATAGAAGCTCGCTCAAATGACCGTATTGGCTTGGTTGTCTTTGCTGGTGAAAGTTTTACGCAATGTCCACTTACGACAGATCATGATGTATTAAAAAAGATGCTTAGTGAAGTAAAAAGTGGCTTGATTGAAGATGGAACCGCCATTGGAATGGGTTTGGCAACAGCTGTAAATCGTTTAAAAGACAATGAATCAAAAAGTAAGACCATCATTCTCTTAACAGATGGTGTTAACAACAAAGGTTTTATTCTTCCATTAACAGCCGCTGAAACAGCTAAAGAGTTTGATATAAAAGTTTACACCATTGGTGTTGGTTCTGAAGGAACAGCCCCTTTTCCACAACGTGATATTTTTGGCAGAACGGTTTTGCAAAATATACAAGTTCAATTGGATGAGAAACTATTGAAAGAAATTGCCAGTATTACTGGTGGAAAATATTTTAGAGCAAAGAACAACAAAAGCTTGCAAAAAATCTATGAAGAGATAGATCAGTTAGAAAAGACAGAAGTTGAAGTAACTTCCATCAAACGTTACAAGGAGTTATTCCATCCTTATGCAATTCTAGCTGCTTTGTTATTGATTTTTGATGTCTTGCTAAGACAGACATTTTTCAGAGGTATTATTTAAAAATTATCAACTACTAATATTCGCTAAGGCGATTCGATTATGTTTAGATTTGAAAATGAGAATTATTTATGGGCTTTGCTTATCATTCCAATACTGCTTGTGTTGTTCTGGTTGGCTATGCGTTGGAGAAAAAATGCTCTCGGTAAATTTGGAGAATCTTCATTGATTAGCAAACTCGTTCCAGATTTATCTTTCAATAAACAAAGACTTAAGTTTTTACTTTATTTGGGAGCAATTGGCTTTACGATAATCGGTTTGGCAAACCCTCAAGTTGGGAGCAAGCTAGAAAAGGTCAAGGTACAAGGTGTCGATGTAATGATCGCCATTGATGTTTCTAAAAGTATGCTTGCTGAAGACTTAAGTCCCAACAGACTCGATGTTGCCAAAAGACTTATTTCCAAGCTGATAGAAAAGATGGGAAATGACCGCATTGGTCTCATTATTTTTGCTGGAAATGCTTATTTACAAATGCCAATGACAGTAGATTATTCTGCTGCAAAAATATTTTTAAAAACCATTAATACAGATTTGGTTCCATCACAAGGAACTGCTCTTGGGCAAGCCATCGAATTGGCAAAAGAGAACTTTGATCAGGACCAAACTAAGTTTAAAGCCTTGATTTTAATTACCGATGGAGAAAACCACGAAGCTGGTGTTTTGGATGCTGCGGAAGATGCTCATGACGAAGGAGTTATTATCCACACTTTGGGAATTGGATCTGAAGAAGGTGCGCCCATTCCTGAGTTTAGCAGCAAAGGAAATAAAACAGGTTATAAAAAAGACAAAGCTGGCAACATCGTTAATTCCAAACTGCAAGAGGATATTTTAATGGAAATTTCTGAAGCCACTTCTGGAAAGTATTTTAGAGTGAAAGGTTCTCAAGGAGAAATTCCAAAGATTGTCAATGAGTTGAAAGACATGGAGAAAAAAGACTTCGAAGACCGTGTTTTCACTGACTATGCAGATCAATTTCAGTACTTCCTTTTTGTGGCTCTGCTTCTATTATTGTTAGAATTTTTCATATCAGAAAGAAGCAAAGGTTGGTATAAGAATTTCAATTTATTTGGAGGAAAAGAAGAGAAAAAGCAGGTTGTTGCAAAAAAGTAAAATAAGCAAACAGGCAAGCCTGTTTGCTATTAATTTCCTACTTCAAAAACCGTTTCACATTCTCCATAAACCATACTGGTTCATCCCACATAATAAAATGCTTTGCCTTTTCAGCTACCAAAATTTCACAGTTTTCAGCCTCCGCAAATTGTGTTTTATACGTATTTAATGTAAATTCTTTCGTCAAACCATAGTCTTTGCCAGCTGCCCAACTTCCCAATACTAGAATCGGACAGTTTGCCTTTTTCATATCTTTTCTCAAGTCCGTTGACATAATTTCATACATCGCTTGTCCCATCGTTTCACGGTCGGTTTGCAAGCTCCATTCCAATGCCACTTCAATCTTATCTGCATCAGTAATCATTGAGCCTAACATCATTTTTTGTTGATTTTCGAATGCCTCTTCAGTTGTATTGAGCAACATTGTTTTCATTATTTCTGCTTGTGGCTTAGCCGTCTCTTCTGTAGCAGTTGGCATCATTGCCGCAGTATAAAAAGGGAAGGAATCCACAATTACAATTCGATCAACCAAACCCTCCGTTTTTTGTGCAATTGATAAAGATAAAAATCCTCCCAAACTGTGTCCCATAATAATTGGCTTAACAGATTTGCCCTTAAATTTTGGTTCTAAATATGCAATGATTTCCCGTTCAACGATTGGCAAAAATTGATCTTTAGATTCCATTGGAGCCTGACCTGCAAAACCAGCTAAAGTCAAAATATGACATTCGTAATCAGCTTTTAATGCCTCCACCGTTTCTGCCCAAACTTCGCCCGAACAACTCAGACCAGGAATCAGTAGGAGAGGGGTTCCATTTCCAATAATTTGCACATCAAAAGCCTTAACTTGAGAATTCGATTTTTGCGAAAATGCATTTAAACTGATGAATGCCACTAAGAATAAAATGATTGATTTTTTCATGATTATTTTTTTATCTATTTATATTTTTCTATTTGATTAAATCGCAGAGACAAGGCATGCCTTGTCTTCTGTACTTGATTGAAAAAATATTTTGGACGGAACATATAGTTTCCAATCAAGTATTCTCCCCGCTGCCCGCTGCAATGCATTTACGCGTGTGGGTGAATATCTATGAGGTTTTAGGTTTTGTATGCACACGTAAATACATTTCCACTCGCATCGGGCGTAGTTTCGCTGATTGAGCTGCTCCGTCGCCAATCTCGTCCTCCACACTTCCCTTTCCACATTTTTAACCATTACCATTTTTCCAAAAAACCAAAAGCATCTTTTCAACCATATATTCATTAGATCATAGTCTCAGAATTTTCTTACAAAAACACAGATATTTATTTCACAGCAAAAAAATTTCAAAAAAAACAATGCTCTTTGTAAGAAATGTAGGTTTATCTTATCTAACTGTAAGTACCTATGCATAAATATTTGTTATTTCTGGCGAGACTATTTTTTCGCTATGCAGCGTAAAAAAATCTCAGCATAGCCAAAGCTACGGTGATATTTTTTTACGCTGCATAGTGGAAAAGAGACCGCCAGAAATGACAAATATTTATGATTAGGTACTTAATAGTAAAGCCTTTTAGCAATGAATAAATCAGAGAAAGAAAAACAGTTTTTAGCGATACTGGAAAATCACAAAGATCAGATTTATAGAATCTGTTGGGGATTTACCAAAGAAAAATCTGATGTAGAAGATTTGTTCCAAGAAGTCATGCTAAAAACTTGGAAGGGATTGGAAAGTTTTGAAGGTCGTTCTTCCATCTCAACTTGGTTGTACAGAGTTACGGTCAACACTTGCTTATTGTGGAAAAAGAAAAACAAACCTTCTGTTGAATTGACAGATTCCAATCAAGAAAAATCAGGGATCACCGCATCTTCACAAGAAGATTTATTGATACAAAATGAAAGAATTTTAAAGCTTCGACAAGCAATACAACAATTGAACAAAGTAGACAAAACCATCGCTCTTTTGATTTTAGAAGAAATGTCTTACGATGAGATTTCAGAAGTAACAGGTTTAAACATCAATCACATTGGAGTGAAAATTCATAGAATCAAACAACAATTAAAAAAACTAATGCTATGACATTTTTAGATGATTTCGGTTCGGATTGGAAAAGTGTAAAACACCAACATCCAAAAAACAGCAATAAAAATGTTGCTCATGATAGCGATCAATTGATTGATAAATTGACTGCCTTTGAAAAATCTGAGCAAAAAAAAGTCCACATCGGCATGTTATGCGGAATCATTGGAATGGTTGTTGGCTTTGGCAGCGTTTTGTATTTCACACAAAACTTACAAGTCATAATAGGAATCTCTATTTCCATATTTGCTGTTATCTATTTTATTTACCAATCTCGAAAATTAAAAATGGATATTGACTCTCAAGACAAATCCACAAAAGATTTTTTAACAAATGCAAAAAAAACATTGCAAACACGTTTAAAACGCGCCAATCACAGCGGATGGATTTACGTATTGATTTTATGCACAGGAATGACCATTGTAAACCTGGAAATCTTTGATAATACTGACAATTTATCAGGCATTGCATTTCAATTTGCCTTGCCATTTCTAATCGGAATTATTACGATGATTTCTGTAATCGCAAGCAATAAAAAATTACAAAAAAACAAATACGATCCATTTATTACAGAAATTGATGAATTATTAGTCGAATTAGAATCGTAATAATATCAATCTACAAAAAGCAAGGGAAGTGCGGAGGACGAAATCCACGACAACGTACCTAAATTTGCGAAAATACGCCCGATGCGAATGAAAATGTATTTATGCGTACAGACAATCCTTTCGGTTGCTCTACCTTGTAGACACGCATAAATACATTGCAATGGACAGCGGGGAGACTACCTAATCGAAGATGATACTTGCCGTCCTAATTTTATTTAATCCCCAATTTAGATCAAACAAACACAAAATTTCGTTAAAAAAATATAAGATTAAGTAACGATGAAATAATAGGTTCGTTATTTGGACGAGCTTATTTTGTTCTTATTTTTCTTTCAAAAATCCTTGTATAGCAGGGCTACGGAAGTATTTTTGAAAGATAAATAAGGAAAAAAGAAGCCGTCCAAATGAGGAAGTTATTGTTTTTTCGTTACTAAGTCTGCCATAGTCTATTCCCTAATATGGGCTTAGTATGTTATTTTTGTGTTCAAATTTTAATTAAATGAAATTTCTATCATATTCTATTGGATTAATATTCCTTTGCCTGATGACTACAACCGCCTTTGCCCAAAGTGAAACCGCTTTGGCAAGAGAAGGCAATGCTTTGTATGAAAAAGGACAACATGTCGATGCAGAATTAAAATATAAAAAATCGCTTCGTGCAAATGAGGATAGCGATCTTGAAGCATCCGTTTACAATCTCGGAAACACGTTGTTTCAACAAAAGCGTTATGACGAGGCTGTCGAACAATACAATACTGTTGTAAGCACCATCAAAAACAAAGAAACACGTGCCGATGCTTTCCATAATTTAGGAAACATCTATATGATGCAACAAAATTTGGAAGAAGCCATTGAAATGTTTAAATCATCTCTTCGCTTAGATCCAAATGATGATGAATCTCGCTACAATCTTGCCTACGCAAAAGAAATGCTGAAAAACGAAAGCAAGGAAGAAAAAGAAGAACGTAAAAAAGATTGCGACAATCCTAAAGAAAGCGACGAGGATCAAGAGAAAAAAGAAGATCAAGAGAAAAAAGAAGATCAAGAAAAGAAAGATCAAGAGAAAAAAGACGAAGAACAAAAAGACGAGGAGAAGAAAGACGAGGAGAAGAAAGACGAGGAACAAAAAGATCAAGAACAAAAAGACCAAGAACAAAAAGATCAAGAAGATCAAGAGAAAAAAGAAGAAGAAAAGAAAGATTCTGAAGAAGGTGAAGATGGTGAAAATGAAGAGCAAGAACAACCAAAACCAGAAGAAGGAGAAAACGAAGAAGAAAAACAAGATTCTATACAACAAGCACAAGATCAGCAGGCAGCTGATTCATTGGCAGTTCCTCCACAACAAATGCAGCTAAGCAGAGCGGAAATTTTGAGAATGCTTGATGCAATGAAAAACGAAGAAATGAAAGTTCAGGAAAAACTTCGTGGCTCACAAAGTAAAAAAGGAAATACTATAAAATCGGATAAAGACTGGTAAACAACCATTGTATTATGAAAAAGGCTTTTATTATTTTAACATTACTCTTTGGTTGGATAACGATTTCTGCTCAGACGCTGAAAGTTAGCCCTGAAAAAGCAACAATTGGTGCAAGCCAAAGTTTGACTTTAGAATATGAAATTGCAAATGTAGATCAAGGCAATTTTACTCCTCCAAACTTGGGTGATAATTTCGCCTTGATTGGCGGTCCCAATCAATTTACCTCAATGCAGTTCATCAATGGCAAAATGTCTAGTATCTATAAATATTCTATTGTCATCCAGCCATTAAAAGTTGGTAAAAGCATCATTCCATCAGCTTCTTTCAGAACGAGGAAAAAAAATTATCAATCCAAAAAAGTATCAATAATGGTTCAAGGAACCATTCCTAAAAACAATGCTCCTAATGGTCTTACACAAGGATCTAACAACTCAGTTACTGATGAAGCAATAGAAAATCTTCCAGCATATTTTTTTCAATTAGAAGTAGACAGTGTCAAGTATTACATCGGTCAGCAAATTTCCGTTAATTATGTATTGTATTCTCAACACAGATTAGTCAATTACAACATTCCAGACAATCCAAACTTAGAGGGTTTTTGGGTCCAAGATTTAACTCCTTCACGAATTACAGGCAAAAAAGTATTACTTGGAAATAAAACTTACAATAAATACTATCTAAAAAGCTATGCTTTGTTCCCTCAAAAAACGGGAGAGTTAGAACTTGATGAAATGAAAATAGAAGCACAGTTAAGCATTCCCTCTTCAAGTAGAAGGCGTGGTTTTTTCAGCAATAGTACTCGTAAAAATTTCAATCTAAAAGCAAAATCTGAAACGGTAGCTGTTTATCCTACTCCTGAAAAAGGAAAACCCGATAGCTTTAATGGAGCTGTTGGAAACTTTCAAATTAATGTTAGAGCTGATAAAAAAACGACTGCGTTAAATGAACCACTTACACTTAGCATAGGAGTCATCGGTTCTGGAAATCTTAAGTTAGTTGACCAAATTGATCTTGGAATCAACCCTGAAGATTTTGAAGTATATGATCCAACTGTTTCCGAAAATATTTATTCGAAAGATGGAATTGTTATGGGAACAAAATCTTTTGAATATTTATTGGTTCCAAAAAAGGAAGGCAATTTAACCATTCCGTCCATTCCCTATTCATATTTCAATCCTGCAACAGAAAGATATGAAGTGAAAAATTCTCCAGCAATCGCTATAACAATAACAGAATCAACAGACTCAACTTACAACCAAGTTCAAAAAGCTATAGTAAAGGACGTTGCACCAATTAGAGACAATACCAGTTTACGCACAGCTCGCAGCCACTCTCCATTGCCATTTTTATTTTTAGGAGGATTGTATTTATTACCTTTCATCGCACTGCCTATTTTGATCCGCAAAAAACAAGCTGCCGATTTAGAAGCTGGTGATGTAATTGGACGCAAAAGAAAAGAAGCACTTGATGTGGCTAAAAGAAAATTAGAAGGAGCAAATGCTTTTAAACAGAAAAACGATAAAAAATCATTCTACAATGAAATTGTCACCACCATATGGGGTTATTTGGGAGATCGTTTAAACATGCAGACAAATCAATTGTCAAAAGAAAATATTCGGTCTGTACTGAGTCGTAAAAACATCAGCAATGAGAAAAGCAATAAACTTTTAGAAATCATTGAATATTGTGAAATGGCAATTTTTGCTCCTGTAAAAGACGCTGATAATCTGCAAAAAACCTATGATGACACCTTAGTTGTAATAGCAGATATAGAGGAAGAATTAGATTGATTAATATTCAAATAATTGTATTATTTAAATGTTAATTTCAGTTCTTTCCATTACAACAATCTAAAGCATTTATTGAATAAGGATTTAATAATAACTTCACTATTTAGACCGAATGTCGGACCAGAGTTATTTTTTTCTTATCTTTCTTTGAAAAATCCTTGTCGGTCCGACGTTCGCGGTCCGACGATTCGGTAGCTGGGCTGCGGAAGTATTTTTCAAAGGACAATAAGGACAAAAGAAGCCGTCTAAATGAGGAAGTTATTGTTTTTTCGTTACTTAGTAAAGTGAAAAAAATAAACTGAGCCAAAATTTATTATTAGATTTTTTCGATTTACAAGAAAAAAAATCAAGCATAGCAGGGCTATCGAGTGTCGAACCAGGTTATTTTTTTGCCGAAATGTCGGACCATCGAGACGTCGAACCGTAGTAAATCGGAAAAAGATGATGATAAATTGGCTCAAGTTATTGTTTTCGCTTTACTTAGGTACTTAATATAAATCTTAATTAAATTTTCTGTAAAACCAACAACCAATGCAAGAACTAATAAAAATTGGACATACTTACTTTCAGCATTTCCTTAGAGGAGAATTTACAGAGCTAATTGATTTGTTTTCTGAAGATGGCGTTGTCGAAATGGATGAAATCAAAACAGCAAGAGAGTTTTATGCTGAAACAGCAGAGTTTGTATCCATCATGAAATTTGAACTACAAGAAATCTATAGCTCTAAAAAAAGCGGCTCAATCGCCATTCACTTCCTTTTTGATGTCAAACAGGAAGATGGAAGCAACAAGACTCGCAATGGCGTAGACATCGTTGAATTTGACTCTAATAATAAAATTCAAAAACTAACCATCATTCATTCCTAAAACATTAAAACGATTTCTCTCTATCATCACAACCGCGAAACAGCAAGCATTCAAACATTAAATTATTGAAGCATTGCAACATTAAAGCATTATTAATCCCCTACCCTTTTCTCCTCTCAATAGTTATCCACATGTGTGCATAAAAGTGTTTACAACTATTGAAATTTCGCGGAACTAAATTTTTTATTTTTTTTGAAAAATGATTTACCGAAATTTTTTGAAAAGTTTTAAATCGGAATTTTTTATTTTTTTATTTTTAAAATTGAAGCTTTTCTACAGTTAAAAAGATAATATTAAATAAAATTTTAAAAAAGTTATTTATTATCAATACTATTAAGGCTGTGGATTTGTCTAGAAGTTTATTCGAAAACACTAGGTTTATCAAAAGTTAACATTAAATATACTTATAAACACATGTTTTCAACACCAAAGAGCTTGTATATAGGGCTAAAAACACATAATCCACATGATGTGCATAAACTTATCCCGTTAACAAGATTCATGTGGATTAGGTCAATTCCATGTCTATAGCTTGTGTGGTGTTGGTTGATAACTAGGCACTTGTCCACATTGAAAAGTAGACAGTTGGTTTACCCACTGTTTTTGGGCTTTTATCCACATTTACCCACTTTGAATGTGGATAAAAAGACATTTTAAGTAATTGATTTACAGCCATTTAAGTAATAATATTTTATCAATGTTTATAACATTGCATAAAACACTGGTTAACAGTGATTTATGTTGTTGAAAAGCCGTGTTAATTTCATAAAATGTCAAAAAAAAATTCACCACTACCCCACCCTTTTTGATTTTTCCATCAAAATTTCATTTTTACTCTGTTCATAATTATAGTTTTTTAACCATAATTATGGTGTTTTGATCAGTTTCGTGATCGTTTGTTTAAAAATAGTTCTTACTTTATCGTCTATGTTTTCGATTTGGATAATGTGCTCTCTAATATTGACCATACTATATGTGTCGCTGATGCTTGCCTATACAATTGGCTGGCTGAGGATGCCTGTTTGGAAAAATTCCAAAAATCCACCAAAAACCTTTGTCTCTGTGATTGTTCCAGCAAGAAATGAAGAAGCTAACATCGAAAATTGCATAAAATCGATTCTAAATCAAGACTACCCTAGCCGACTCTTTGAGATTCTTATCGTAGATGACCATTCCACCGACCAAACAGCCAATATTGTGAACAACATGACGGTTGAAAATCTACAACTCATTCAACTTCAGGACTTTGAAAAACCAGAAAACCTCATCGCTTTTAAGAAATTTGCCCTGAAAACAGCCATTGAAATGGCAAAAGGCGAACTGATTTTCACAACAGACGCTGATTGTGAGCTTTCATCCACATGTTTGTCCACAATTGTGGATTACTATGAGCAAAATGACGTGAAATTTATAACCGCGCCTGTTGTCTTTCATGAAAATGAGCAACAAAACGGCAATCAAGGCACTAATCGGATGCTAAAGAAAATTTTTGCACTCGAATTTATAGGCATGATGGGTATAACTGGAGCGTCTAACTACTGGAAAATGTCAAATATGAGCAATGGAGCAAATCTTGCATACGAAAAAGCAGCTTATAATGCGGTAGATGGATTTACAGGAATAGATCACATTGCTTCTGGCGATGATTTACTTTTGATGGAAAAAATTGATCAAAAATTTCCAGGAAAAGTAGCCTTCTTAAAAAGTCCCGATTGCATCGTTAAAACCAATCCTCCAGAAAATTTAACAGAGTTTTTCCATCAAAGAATTAGGTGGGCATCCAAGTCAAGATTCTATTCTGACTGGAAAATCATCTTTTTTCTTACTTTAGTGTGGATTTTTCACATTAATATTGTGTGGATAACTATGTTAATATTGCTAGGTTATCCACAATTTCAATTGTGGATATGTGTACAACTTGTGTGCAAACTATCTATAGATTACCTTTTTCTTAGTGTTTCCAGTAGGTTTTTCTGTAGAAAACAACTTATGTGGATATTTATACCCGCAGAAATTTTTCAGTTCTTCTATATTTTAGTAATTGGATTTTTGGGTAACTTTAAGAGCTATAAATGGAAAGGAAGAGTTGTTAAGTAACAATTTGAGAATTGCCTAACCCCAAACATTATGATAAAACTTATATGAGTCTATTAAAAAAAAGCAATGCATCAGAGGTGGTCTACATGTCCCCCAACCAAAAAGCAGTAAAAAGATTACTGAAAAATAAAGCCGCAGTATTAGGATTGATAATAATATGTATTTCAGTTCTAATTGCTTTGTTTGCTTATGCAATAGTCCCCGACTCTACTCCTGATGCCAATGAGCAAATTTTGGAAATCGCAACCGAAAAGCCCAATTTCACAATGGAGATGTTAAAGGTTCGGAAAAACAGAGAAGTCAAAGATCCCAATATTATAAAATTTTTGTGGGGAGGAAGAGAAAGCGCGCACCGATTCATTCCAATCAATGATTATAGATTTGATCAAGATCAGATCATTGTTGAAAAATATACGGGAAGAGACAGAGCTGGAGAACCAGACACTTTTAATTTGGCGGATGTGGTACATCCCATATCACTAGAAAATCCCCAAATATCAAACACAGGCAATCAATTAGCTTTTCACAATGTGCTTAATGAAAAGCAAAAATTTGACATTGAGCAACTCCAAACAGAAATTAAGCAAAATAACATAGAAACCAAAAGGTACCTACTTGGTACGGACAAATTTGGTAGAGACAATCTAAGTAGGCTTATTTTAGGAGTTCGTGTTTCCCTCTCCGTTGGACTTGTCGCCGTTCTCATCTCCTTGTTAATAGGAATTACCGCTGGAGCCATCGCTGGATATTATCGTGGCTGGGTAGATGAGGTCATCATGTGGATAATAAACGTATTTTGGTCGATTCCCTTACTCTTGTGGGTATTTGCGCTTGTATTGGCATTAGGACGTGAATTTTGGCAGATATTTTTAGCAGTAGGATTGGTAATGTGGGTAGAGGTAGCCCGTATCGTCAGAGGTCAATTTTTCAGCATTCGAGAAAAAGAATTTGTCGAAGCAGCTCAAAGCATGGGTTTTTCCGATTTCAGAATCATTTTCAAACACGTTTTACCAAATATAGTCGGTCCAGTGATCGTCATCACCGCAGCAAATTTTGCCTCAGCGATCATCATCGAAGCAGGATTGAGCTTTCTAGGAATCGGAGTCCAGCCTCCCCGACCCTCTTGGGGAACCACTCTAAACGAATATTACAAATACATCGGATCATCAAAATCATTCCTGGCAATCCTTCCAGGTATCGCCATTCTGATACTAACACTCGGTTTCAACCTTGTCGGAAACGGCATTAGAGATGCGTTGGATGTTCGGTCTAATGCGAATTGATTAATGCAAGAATGCAGGAATGCGAGAATGCGAGAATAGTTGCGACTGTTGTTGACACAAACAAAAAAGCCCGTTATCTCGTCAATATTTTGGACCAAAACAAACAAAAGAGGTCGCCATCCCCGAATTTCTGAAGCGTAGCGAAAGAAAATATCGGGTTGGACTCGCACACGAGATCTCGTCAATGTTTAGGTCAATTCATAACATTCCACTTTCAATCTTCCACTTTCAATCTTTTTAAGGACGGCGAGGATCATTTCCAATCAGGAAGTCTCCCCGCTGCCCGCTGCAATGCATGGAATGAATTGGAACGGGTTTTGGTCGTTTTGGGAGACGCGATGAATCGCGTATTTACGAATTGCTGCGTGGCAAATTTTTTCCCAATCATCGGTTCCAATTCATTCCATACATTTCCACTTGCATCGGGCGTATTTTCGCACATGTAGGTTCTCCGTCGTCAAGTTCGTCCTCCGCGCTTCCCTTTCTTAACATACTGTAACCTCGCTGAGGTTATAAAAATATGGTGCATATAAATTGGCTAACATACTGTAACCTCGCTGAGGTTATGAAAATGCCACAGGTAAAGAACCGCAGAATGGTCCAAATATGATATGGACTGTTGTTGCCACAATTTTTTAATACTAAAATACAAACTGCATTTATTTCCTTCTGAACCAAGCTACAGAGTAGCGATACCTTTGTAGAAACGGTAATGCAATTTATTATCCAAGCTCCAGCGGAGCGACATCTTTTATTCCTCTAAGTAAGGTTTACAGAAAGGTGTCACCCCTAAAGGGGCTTATATTATTTGTAACCTTATTGCTACAAAGGTTAGGCTCCTCTGGAGCCAATAGGTAAAACACTGACTTTTTAAATGCCAAATCGTGTGGTTTGTTAATTGAAGAAAAATGCCATAAAAATAGGATTATATGCAATGATTAGCGGACCTATCAATGTCGCAAATTTCCATACAATTACTAAAAGGTCATAAATATTTTTCGTGTCTAACAAATTTTTAGTAATCTCTTTTAGCCAATTTGAAAACCCTTTCTCATCTTTAGGATTATTAACGATGTTAATAATGCAATTATTAAATGTATTCATTCTTTATTTGTGTTATGATTTTCAAAATGCAAACATTTGAGAATCAGTTAATTGTTGTTAAATATGCTGTGTCAATTTTCTAGCAGCTCTTATTATTCTTTACAAAGATAAACTATGAAGGCTCTAAATGTTGGTATGATTTAGAGGTGCATTCATTAATTCCAATACAATCTCAGGTTTGCGCATTTATAGTTTGTTTGTTAGCGTTAAAAACTCTATATTTGTAAAGACAATGCAAAAATAAAGTGCCTTTGTGACTTATTTGTCCCTTATAAGCGTTAAAATGACTAGAGAGAATTTGATTGTTGACAAGCGGTTTGAGATCTCTTTTAGCCAATTTGAAAACCCTCTCTGATTTTTAGGATTGTTAATTATGGTAAATGTGCAATTGTTAAATGTATTCATTCTTTATTTGTGTTATGATTTTCAAAATGCAAACATTTGAGAATCCGTTAACTATTTATTTACTGCAAAGATATACTATGAAGGCTCTAAATGTCGGAAGGGTTCGGGGGTAGGGTGTAAATATCGGCAAGGGAAGCGCGGAGGACGAAATAAACGACAGCGCATTTAGACTAGCAAAAATACGCCCGATGCGAGAGGAAATATATTGCATTTATTGGAACCGATGATTGGGAAATAATATGCAACGAAGCAATCCGTAGAGACGCGATTCATCGCGTCTCCCCAACCGACCAAAACCCGTTCCAATGAATGCAATGCATTGCAACGGACAGCGGGGAGCCGAATCGTCGGACCGCAACCAGATCGAAGATGATCCTCGCCGTCCAAAAAAAAGGCAATAAGGAAAAACTTTAAAATAGGTTTGGTCCTAAACATTTATGAGATCTCGTGTGCGAGTCCAACCCGATATTTCTTACGTTACACTCCAGAAATCTATTGGACTCGCACACGAGGATGAAACGTTTTTTGTTTTGGGGTAATCAAGGATGCACAGATTCAGAGTAACCTATTATATGTATAACTGACAGATAAATAACAGTTTGTGCATTATTTGAAAAAAATCAGTTGACAAAATCACTAAACTAGGCTAAATTGCGTTATTAATGTACTGTATAACAGGTATTTAAAATTCAATAAACATCTTTGACATGAAAAATCTAAGCTTACTATCAGGATTAATCTTTGCAATAATTTTGTTATTTTCTGCTTGCAGTGCGGATGATGCCGATGATCCAGACCCAACAGAAAGAGTAGTAGCATCTTCTTATTTGGTTTTCGGTCATTACTATGGTCGTCGTCCAGCGGAAGATGGCATAGAAATTTTCAAAATTGAGGATGGCAAATTGTTTGAAGATACCAACGACCACTACCCTACCTCAGAAGATTTTTATGAGGCTAATTATGTTGAATTATCTGCTGAAAAATATGCGCAAGTCAGTGATTTGATGGATGCAGTTCCTGCGCAATTGTTGGAAGAGACAGAAACCGTAATTGGTCTTCCAGATGCTGGTGATTGGGGCGGAATATACATTGAGTATTTGGCTGAAGGAGCTGAAGAGGCTGATTTTTGGCTAATTGATATGTTAGAAACCAATAGACCTGAATACTTAAATCCTTTTGTGGATCAAATAAAGGAAAAAATTGAAATGATTAATACTGGTAAGGATTAATTGACAAATCTCTTTAAAATACACGCGCCAAGCCAGTTTTCTGCAAAATCCGTGCTTGTAAATTAATCTTTTCTAAGCTCTTGGTGGTCTAAGTTAGAATAATTAGCTATTTCAGCTAATTAAACATATTTTTTTTCCTAATGTTTTATACTACTTGACTTATAATCAAGTTAGTATTAGGGATGCAGAATTGATAAATGTTCATTTTCAACTTTGATATTTCTCAAAATATTTCGTTAGAAAGCCTCGTCAGAGCCCTGCTATGCCTACGTTTTCTGCCTTATATTTTAAAAAATCTCTTTGTTTAAAATTAAACATTTATTAATTCAACATCCCTTGTATCTATTATGGATAAAAGTAATTCTATTAATAAAAGACCAATGAAAACCTTGATTTTACTAAGCACTACCCTACTCTGCTCTATTTTTTTGTTATCTTTTGATGCGGACCCATCAAAGTCTTTGCAAAAGATCATTGAAAAGCTGAGATCGTTTCAAAAAGACAATTCACAAGATTACGTCTATTTGCACATAGATCGCCCTTTTTATAAGCCTGGCGATGACATCTGGTTCAAAGCCTACCTCACCGATGCTGAATACGCTCCAAACAAACGAAGTGAAGTCGTTTATGTTGAATTGATAAATCCCAAAGGTGCGGTTGAAACAAAACTGACGCTGTTGACAAGCAATGGATCTGGCTTTGGAGATTTCAAAATCCCCAACTCTGCTCCAGGCGGAATCTATAAGGTGAAAGCGTACACCAATTGGATGAAAAATTTTGGGGAAGACAATTGCTTTGAAAAAAAGATTCAAGTACAAAAAGTCATTTTGCCGAGGGTTTTAATGAAATTGGATTTCCAAAGAAAAGCCTATGGTGCTGGTGATCGCGTATTGGCAGATTTTGAATTAAACGGAATTGATAAAACTGCGATTACAAACAAGGCGGTTGATTGTGTGATTTCTTTAAATGGAAATGAAATTGATAGAAAAAATTTCACCACAAATGCAGAAGGAAAAACAGTGATTGACTTCACTCTACCCCAAATATTAGATAGCAATGATGGCATAGTAAATATTGTATTTGAAAACAATGGTTTTATGGAGTCGATTTCAAGGGCGATTCCTATTATATTGAATGACATTGATTTGCAGTTTTTTCCAGAGGGCGGAAGTTTTGTAGCAAATATTAAAAATAAAATTGCCTTTAAAGCCATTAATGAATTTGGTAAAGCGGCGGATGTAAAAGGTGCTATTGTAGATGATGCAGGACAGGAAGTAACAAGCTTTGATTCTTATCATAATGGAATGGGTGCTTGTGAATTTACACCTAAAAGAAATAAAAAATATTTTGCAAAAATAAGCCAGCCTGTTGGGATAGAAACGCAGTACCCCCTACCCCAGCCTAGCGAAGATTCCTATGCCATTCAATTATCAGAATCTACTAAAGATAAATTGGTTTTAAATATTCACAAACCGAATTCTAAAGAAGCAAGTTTTGTTGCGCAAATAAAAGGAAAAGAATATTTTGCCAGAGATATTTCTAATGGTAAAAATGAACAAACAGTAGAAGTAGATTTAAAAGAATTTCCAATAGGGATAGTACAATTGACGCTATTTGACCATGAAAGTGTTCCGCAATCAGAGCGTTTGGTTTTTGTAAATAAACACCGTCAGCTAAATATTGATATTAATACAAATAAAGATAAATATCTTCCAAGAGAAAAAGTAGAAGCGAGCATTCAGGTGAAAGATGAATTGGGCAAATCTGTTCAAGGAGATTTTTCTGTTTCTGTGGTAAATGAGTCTTTGTTGAGTTTTGCGGATGATAAACAAGATAATATTTTATCTTCATTATTATTGTCATCTGATCTCAAAGGTGAAATTGAAGAACCTGCATTTTATTTTAATGAAAAAGAAGAAAAATCAACAGAAGCTTTGGATTTGGTGATGATGACTAACGGCTGGCGCGGATTTGAATGGAAGGAAGTTTTAGAGGAGAATTTATCAAAAGAAAAAGAGCATTTAGCAGAAGCAAAAACGATAAAGGGAAAATTGGTTTCAAAAATTGATTGTGCTAAGGAGCCACAAAAAATCATTATAAAAGAAACAGGTGAATATGTCCTAACCAACGAAAATTGCGAGTTTGAAATTACAGATGTTGATTTAGACGGCAAACCAATAACTTTGATTTGTGAAGTGGGCGAGGAAACGGTTTCTGCCAAAGTGTATGATTATAATAATAATTTACTTCTACGAAGTTCCATTGGTGGAAGCGTTCTAGATAAAGATAGCAAAAAACCCATTCCATATGTCAATATTTATTTTGAAGGTGGTAGAGTAGGGACCGTGTCTGATCTTGATGGTAATTTTGAATTGAAGAATATTCCAACTGATGCTGATAAAGTTATAATCTACTATGAGGGTTCTAAGCCTTTGACTATTTCAATAAACGATTTTAAAATAGAGGCAAAAGAAAATGTGTTTTATATAAAACAAAATAGATTTGTTGCTATGAAAATACGAGCGATGGGTGGAAGAGCAGGGAACAATAAGAATAGAGCGATGGAGAAAGCCGCTGCTGCTGGACCACAAGGTGCAGAGGGTCCGCAAGCGATGCCTATGATGGTAGAGGATGAAGCAATGGAAGAACGAGCCGATGCGGCAATGGTTCCGCAAGATGGACAGCTATTTAACGCACCGCCTCCGCCACCACAAGCACCAGCAATGGATATGGCTGATGATCGTGAAATGGATTTTGAAAATGATATGGACGCTATGGATGTTATGGAGGTGGAAGAGCCAGCACCTATAATGGCTGGAAAAAGACGTGCCTTACCACCACCACCGACAACTCCTGTTTGGAGATATTTCAAAGCAAGAACATTTTATGAACCTAAATACGAAACAGAAGATAAAAATCCTGTAAGAGATGATTTTAGAAAAACCATCTATTGGAATCCTGAATTGAAAACAGATGAAGAGGGGATTGCTAAATTCTCTTTTTATACTTCGGATGAAATAACACAGTTTAAAATTATCAGCGAAGGAGTAGGAGAGGGGTCAGTCGGAATGGGAAGCGAAAGCATTTATTCGCAATTGCCATTTAGCATTGATTTCAAAACACCAAAGTCTATTAGTTTTGATGATGTCATTGATTTTGATGCGGTGATTACCAATAATACGGACAAGGCAATTGAAGGAAACTTTATGATACAAATGCTTCCTCTTTTTGATAGATTAAAGAAGTATAAAAATACACAAACCATTCCTGCAAACAGTACTTTGAATGTGCCATTGAGTTTTAAAACACTTTCTGAACCTGAAGATGGATCGGTGGTACTTTCCTTCATCGCAAATGGATTGAAAGACATTGTTAAAAAGGAATTTAAAATTTTACCAACAGGTTTTCCTGCAACTTTTTCTAAATCGGGAAGCGACTTGAAAACAAAATTCGACTTGGATATTCGCGATATGGTGAATGGTTCTTTGGATGTGAAATTAACCGCCTATCCTAATATCTTAGATGGTTTAATGTCAGGTGTAGATGGAATGTTTAGGCAGCCGAGTGGTTGTTTTGAGCAGACTTCTTCTGCAACTTATCCCAATATTGTTGCATTAAAATATTTGATGGAAACGGGTGAACTGCGTTCTGATGTGCAAGAAAAAGCAATGGGCTTTATAGAATCTGGCTACAAGCGTTTGGTGAGTTATGAAACCAAAGAAGATGGTTTTGAATGGTTTGGTAAAACGCCTCCACACGAAGGCTTGACGGCTTACGGATTGATGGAATTTGTGGATATGCAAAAAGTTTACGATGGGGTGGATCAAAAAATGATAGATAGAACGGCTAAGTGGTTGATGAGTAGAAGAAACGACAAAGGTGGTTTTGATAGAAACGCTAAAGCATTGGATACTTTTGGTAGAGCAGATGAGGATGTTCACAATGCATACATTGTATATGCTTTGGCGCACGCAGGGTATAAAGACATTGAAAAGCAATTTGAAACGGCTTTGAAAATTGTTAAAGAGAAAGATGATGCATACAGAACCGCATTGCTTGCAAATGCAGCATTTGATCTTGATAAAGATAGGGTAGGAGAGGAGTTGCTTAAAAAACTGCATGTTTGGGTTGATAAAATTGATTTAGAAAAAGAGTGGAAAATGGTTCCTTGCGATCATTCGATCACTCGGTCGGGTGGGGTAGCGTTGGATTTGGAAACGGTTGCATTGACGACTTTGGCAGAACTAAAAAAGAAAAACCCAGATCAAAAATATTTGCAAAAGGTAGTTGATTATTTTTCAAAAAACAGATCAGGTGGAAGGTTTGGCTCTACGCAATCAACGATTTTAGTTTTGAAGGCATTAACGGAATTTGCTAAACAATCCAAAAAGACTGAATCAGAAGGAACGATAAAATTATTGGTGGATGGCAAAGAAATCAAATCTTTGTATTATCCAAAAGGTTCTCAGGGCGAATTGGTGATAGATGGCATTGAGGAGTATGTAAAAGAAGGTTCTCAGAATATTGAAATCGTTTTTGAGGGGACAAAAGAAGCTTTGCCTTTTTCAATGGATGCGAATTGGAATACATTTACACCAAATAATGATGAGGAATGCAAATTGGAGTTGCAAACAAAATTACAAAAAGAAAAGAGTAGGGTAGGGGAGACAGTGCGTTTATCGATTGATGTGGCGAGTACTTCTAATAAAGGATTGGCAATGGGCATTGTAAAAGTTGGTATTCCGTCTGGGCTTTCTGCGCAGCCTTGGCAGTTAAAGAAATTACAAGAAGAAAATCAATTTTCGTATTATGAAATTTGGGACAATTATGTTGTATTGTATTACCGTGATTTCGTCCCAAAAGCAAAACATACAGTCAACTTTGATTTGAAAGCAGAAGTAGAGGGGCAATATCTCGCCCCAGCTAGTTCGGCATATTTATATTATACAGATGAATACAAAAATTGGAGTGAAGGAAATAAGATAAGTATTATTTCTGCTTCGGCGTCAAATTAGGATTACTGCCACCCACATCAATATTGTAAAATTGCATGATGTACTGATAACCTACATCTTCCATCTTTTGGTAGTAAGTTTTGTTTTTTGCAGTTATTACAAATGATTTGCATTTTGGATCGTTTAAAACAAAATCTGCAGTCAATACAATGTCGCCGTCTGGGCTTCTGAAAACAGCTCCGCCATCGTATTTGCAATTGTGTTTTGGAACTTCTATGTCCGAGATAAAATTGAAATAAGACAGAGTAGCTTGTTGCCCTTGAGTTTCTGTTGAGAAAGACATGCCTTGCTTGTAAAAAACATACTCTACTTTTTCACATAAAGGCAAAAGTTCTTGTAAAACGGCTTTTATTTCAGTATTTACTTTGCCAGCAGCTTGTGCGGGGGCATTTTTTGATTTTTCCGCTGTTTTTGTGTCTTTGTTCGCAGTTTTAGAACCCGATTCATTTTGGCAAGAACAGAAGCAAATTGCTGCTACAAACAATATCAAGATAGATTTTTTCATTTTTTTATAAATTTAGTAATGGTCAAAGAATAACTTCAAGATTTAAACTGCGATATTTTTCGATCCCCTACATCAAAAAGTCTTTCCGTAGCCCTGCTATGCATTCGCCTTTTTGATGCAGGGGATCAAAAAATCTTATTGTTAAAATCAGGAATTTATTCTTTAACCATTCCTTAAGCTAATGTCATTTTGCCAAAAATACAACAGTTTCAAATAATTATTCGTAATTAGTAAAGTGAAAACAATAACTTGAACCAATTTATCATCATTTTTTTCTGATTTCCGTCGTTAAAAAAGTAACCTGATTCGACACTCGATAGCCCCTGCTACCGAGCGTCGGACCGACTTGACTTTTTGCCGAAATGTCGGACCACTAGTAAATCAAAAAAACCTAATAATAAATTCTGGTCCAACTTATTTTTTTCACTTTACTTATAGATGATTCTCTAATTGAAATGTTTTTTAAAAATGAATTACTTTTGTGATTTAAGTAGTTACAGCGGTCTTTGGCTGTTAGCTCTTGGCTATTAGCTTTTGGTCTTTGACCAAAGCCAAATGCAAAAAAGCCAAAGGCCAAAAGCCCAGAGCCAAAGGTCAAAAGCCCAGAGCCAAAGGCCAAAGGCCAGAGCCAAAAGCCCAGAGCCAAAAGCCCAGAGCCAAAAGCCAAAAGCCAAAAGCCAAAGGCCAGAGCCAAAAGCCCAGAGCCAAAAGCTCATTTAATATATACCCAAAAATAAGATAAAATATGTCAGAAGAAACTTTAGGAGTTGGCGCTCAAATTCAGCATACAGAATTTGGAAAAGGTGTAATTGTTGAAGTCAACCTCGATACTTATAGTATTTATTTCCATCATCTTGGTGCAAAAGACATCAATCAAGTGGATAGTAGAATATCTGTAGATAAATTTGTAAAAGATGAGTCTCAAAGATTGTCCATTGATGAAGTAAAATCTGTTTTGACAGGTATACTAAAAGAATGGAGTGATGCTACAGAATTGACGACATTTGCAGAGAAATGGAAAGGTGGATCTTTGATTCTAAAACCAGGAAAGGAAGGATTGCAGTCAAAGGAAATTCCAATAGATACTTTTTTTCATAAAATTGTAATGACACGGGACCGACTTCGTGTTATGGAGCAAAAAATTAATTCAAGTAAGAACTTAAGTGATGAAGAAAAAGTTGCTTTACAACAATACATTACGCGAGTTTATGGTTCCTTAACAACATTTAATGTTTTGTTTGCTGAAAAAGAAGATCATTTTAGAGGGTCGGTTTCATCATAAATTGTTAAATTAGATTTTCTTAATGGCATCAAATCTTATTTTATACTTAAATAAGACAAATTCATATACAGATATGCTATAATTTAGAGGTGAATAGGCTACATTCACAATCTACAAGGGTTGAGTTTATAAATTAATTTCTTTTTGATTTCTTTTTACGTTTTATTCATAATATGAGAGAGCAGAGGTATATAAGAGACTCATTGATCAATGTTGATGTTGATGATTCTTTGATTCAATATAAGCAGATGGAATTGAATTCTTTGTTAGAAGTAACAAAGGCAATCAATATGAATTCATCGGCAGAAAATCTGTTTAAGATTTATGGTTTTATTTTGCAAGCTCAAATGAAGATAAATCGTTTGGTTGTTTTGTACAAGCATGAAAAAGACTGGGTTTGCGTTCATCAAATAGATTATGATATTAAAGTTGACGGTCCAGTACATTTCGAGGAAAGCTGGTTGGAGTTTCAGGATGAGGTTAATTTAAAAGAAAGTGATCTTGCTATAAAGAAGCATTTTGATGTAATGGTTCCCATTCACCACAAAGATCGCCCACTTGCCTATGTTTTAATAGGGAAATTGCAAGAATACTTAAATGAATCACTCAGCAATCGGTTAAATTTCATTAGAACGATAACCAATATTATCGTTGTGGCGATTGAAAACAAAAGGCTCTTCAAAAGACAAATAGAGCAGGAGCGTTTTAACAAAGAGATGGAGCTTGCGGCCACGGTTCAAAATATGCTGGTTCCTAATAATTTACCAGATAATGATTGGGTAAGTATCGATGCTATTTATATGCCTCACTTTGAGATAGGTGGAGATTATTATGATGTAATAGAAGTATCTGATTCAGAAATTTTGATTTGCATGGCAGATGTCTCTGGAAAAGGAATATCGGCAGCACTTTTGATGGCGAATTTCCAAGCAATGTTGCGTTTGTTGGTTATTGAAACAAAGCATACGCTTAGGACATTGGTTGATAAATTGAATAGAAGGGTAGAGGAGTTGACGCAAGGCGAGCGATTCTTGACTTTTTTTGTTGCTAAATACAATAAGAATACCAGAGTTTTTAAATATATAAATGCAGGTCATCCACCACCAATAATTTTTCAATACGGAGATGAAAGCAGTCTAACTAGATTGACGAATGGCACGACCATAATTGGCGCATTCCAAGAGTTGCCTTTCCTTAAAGAAGGATTGGTAGAAAACATTCCAGCCAATGCCAATTTTATTTTGTTTACAGATGGATTAACTGATTTGGTAAATGAAGAGGGCGAACTGTTTGACGAAGATCGCATCATTGAATTTGTGAAAAAGCAGAGCAGTCAAACCAGTAAAGAGTTTAATGAATCTTTGTTGAGCTATATTAATGATTTCAAAGGGAAGACGGTTTTCACTGATGATATTACTGTTTTGTCCTTAAAAATGTATTGAAATATCTGTGTTTTTCCAACCATTTAATTTTACTGAAGTCATTTATATGAAAATATTATCCATCAAATAATTTTATATGAAACAGTATTTATTATTAGTCCTAGTGACTATGGCTTTTGCATTTAATGTTGCCGAAGACAAAAGAACATTGTCTTTTGAAAGTTTTGATTCCATTGTAATTTCAAGCAGTGCGGATGTTTATTTATCTTATGGAAAGGAGCAAAAAGTTGTTGTTTCTGCAAGTGAAGCTCAATTTGATAAGTTGGATTTGGAAGTAAAGCGCGGTTCGCTACAAATTAAAAATAAAAGAAATAAAGGAAATAACAATTGGAGTTGGAGCAAGAATGAAAAACGGATTCAAGTTTACATAACGCTTCCAACGATAAAAGAAATTGCCATTTCAGGCTCAGGTGATTTTGTAATGGAGGACGAGTTCAATTTGCCCTCATTGGATATTGCGATATCAGGCTCAGGAGATGTTTTATTGAAGAAGGGTAGTGCGGATGAATTTCATGTATCTATAGCAGGTTCAGGAGATGTTGAGAGTAATTTAGAGACAGTTAATTCTGAAATTAATATCTCAGGCTCAGGAGATGTAGACCTTTTAGTAGAAAAGCGTTTGGAAGTTAATATTGCAGGAAGTGGCGATGTAACTTATAAGGGGAATCCTGACCATGTTGATGTAAATTCAGTTGGCTCTGGAGAAGTTCGTAAGAAATAAATTAATTTAATATTTAAAACCTAAATGAGCATCTAAATTGTTTTAATATAAACACATAGTAAAATGTTAGATGTTCTTCCGATGTATTATAATTTGCTTGCCATAGCACTGACATTGATTGTAATGTTTCTGTTTTATATGGCAAGCAATTTTTCTTTAAAAGTATTGGTTATAAGTGCAGTATGGATACTTGTTCAGGGTGCCATTACATATACAGGTTTTTATACTGAAATAACGACACCTCCTCGTTTTATTTTATTGATCGTACCAATTTTTGGATTCTTGTTATCGCTCTTTGCTACAAAATCTGGGAGAGCATTTATAGATGATCTCAATTTAAAATTCCTTGCCAGCATTCATATCATAAGGATACCAGTTGAATTTGGTTTGCATGCCTTATTTATTTATAAAATGATTCCCCAAATAATGACCTATGAAGGCTTGAATTTTGATATAATTATGGGAATAACAGCCATATTAATTTTATTGTTTGGATGGAGTGGGGGAGAGCCAAGAAAAAAGTTACAATTAGCGTGGAATTTTTTAGGTTTAATTTTAATTTTCAATATAATCATCATTTCAATTTTATCTGCACAAACACCCTTGCAACAATTTGGCTTTGACCAACCCAATATAGCAGTTTTGTATTTCCCTTATTGCTGGCTGCCAGGTTATATAGTTCCTGTTGTTGTTTTTTCCCATTTGGCGAGTATACGGAAGTTGGTGGTGGGAAAAGTGTAGGTTTCTTTTCAATATTTTAATATAATAATTTTCTTTTATTAATATTTTTTGTTTCTTTGTTATACGTAAACTGTTTTGCTCAACAAGGCAATTCCCAGCAGAATAAATTAAATAGCAATATGAAACAATTATTCTTATCAGTAATACCCTTACTGGTATTTCTATTTTCGTATACGGAAGTGAGTGCCAGAGGATTAAAAATTCCTGTCGGATCTTTTGAAAAGGTTCATATAACAGTAGATTTACCCAATATAGACGACTATAAAATGGAAGATGGCAACTATGTAGACATAGGAGTTGCCTATACTGTTTTTTCGTTTGCTTGGTTATCGGTATATACAGAAAAATCACCTGAACTTATTTTTGTTGCCGTTTCTCCAAGTGGCGAACATGTGTCTGCTTTTGATGCTAAAGAGGAAGAAATTCGTAAAATTTTAGCAAAAAATAATATCCAAAAAAACAATTTATACAGCATGCCATTTATGGATAAATGGGGAGGTAAGTTAATTGTCTTTGCATTTTTCTCCTTAATAATTTGGGGAATGATGCCTTCCTCTTCTGGGCGAAGTAACTCGGAACAAGTTGTACCTAAAAGATTGTGATTTATTGTTGGATCAATACAATTTAAATATTTAATTAAAGTCTATATTATGAGTCCCACTATTATTGGTTTTATTATTTTTGGCTTTTTACTTTCATTTGGATGGATGTATATGGCTAACAGGAAGCGAAAGAAAGTAGGAGAGAAATTCAATGTTGAGAATCAAAGAGAGAATACGCCTCAAATTTTAAAAAAGCAGATAGAAGGAAATTTAAGTTTTTTAAGTACTCAATTAGGAGATGTACCAATTGATGCTCTCACACAGGCAAAAATCCCTGTTTCACGAGGCAGAATTGCGAAGAATATGGCGGTTGATGCTGCAAAAACGGCTGCTTGGGCTTTAGTTGGTGTTAGGGCGAGATATACCAGAGAAGATACTTTGTGTTATTTTATTTTAAGTGGAGATGATTTGCATTTTCTATCTTATTTTCAAGCTGAATTAGGGGATCATATTATTATTGGTAGGGACAGACTAGAGAGTGCTACTATTGAGCAAGAAACCAAAAAACTAGCTCACGGTAGGCAAGATATTGCTAATATTAAAGAATACAGATTGGTAGTTGATGTTGATGGGGAGCTTTTACAGATCAATTTTTACAATACTGTAATAGATGGCAGGGAAAATATGAACTTCTTTGGAGAAGATTATCATAAAGAATCTGTGGAATTAAATCTTATGGGGGAATATTTTATAGAGCAATTAGAAGCAAAGTATGGTAATTTGAAGATCAAGAATTAGGAGTGACTTATTTCAGAACTTGACTTAAACTAAAAAGGACACCTCTTTAGAGGTGTCCTACTTATTTTTAATATCTAGCTATTTTTAAGCCACTAGATTAACTTTTTCTTTATTGAAAAAGATTTTATGCAGTTTCCATTTTCCATTGAGCACTTCTTTTGCTTTCACGGATACCAAGAATAACAACAGTTAATGAAAGCAATGATAATAAAATCATTCCCCATTGACCTAATGTTGGGATATTTTCTGTATTATTATTAATAACAATAGTTCCACCTGGTAAACTAAAAAAGTCAGGATCTGTAGGCGCTGAATTGTTTTCAACCAATACATTTGTTACTGTCATTACACCATTGCCATTCCACAATCCACCACCTTCATTAGATGCGCTATTATTGATTACTTTACCGCCAGTAATATTAGTGTCACCAGCACCCGTAATATGGATACCACCACCATTTCCAGGATTACTACCTGTGGTATTATTTTCTATACAAGTATCAGTTACATCTAGCGATCCAACTGTTGCAGAATTATTTATTTCAATTCCACCACCAGCACGTATTGAACTATTACCATTTATGAAAGAGTTCGTGATTGTAACAATACCACCTGCATCACTCAAAACTCCACCACCAGAACCAGAAGTACCAGTAGCCATATTATTATTAATAGTTGCACCATCTATATTAAGAGTACCACCTGCATTGAATATTCCACCACCACCTTGGTCGGCTGACGCTCCACTAGCTGTATTGTCATTTACAGTCGTTCCACTAACATTCATAGTACCAGAGCCATTCCAAAGTCCACCACCTTCAGCAGCAGCAGTATTTCCATTTGCTGTACCACCAGTGATATTTGAAACACCAGGACCAGTAATGTGAATACCACCACCATTTCCAGGAGCTGCACCAGTTGAATTGTTGTCAATATTCGTATTGGTAACGTCAAGCGAACCAACAGAAACTGAGTTGTTAACCTCGATACCACCACCAGCACGCGAAGAGCTGTTGCCTGTAATAGTTGAATTGGTAACAGTTAATGCACCACCTGCATCACTCAAAATACCACCACCAGAACCAGAAGCTCCGTTGGCAACATTGTTAGTAATAGTTGAACCGTCTACATTAAGAGTACCGCCTGCATTAAATAAACCGCCACCGCCTTGATCTGCAGAAGCACCAGTAGAAGTGTTTGCATCCAGAGTAACATTTATTACATTCATAGTACCAGAGCCATTCCAAAGTCCACCACCTTCAGCGGCAGCAGTATTTCCATTGACAGTACCACCAGTGATATTTGAAACACCAGGACCAGTAATGTGAACACCACCACCATTTCCAGGAGCTGCACCAGTTGAATTGTTGTCAATGGTTGAATTGGTTACATCAAGTGAACCAACAGAAACCGAGTTATTAACCTCAATACCACCACCAGCACGCGAAGAGCTGTTGCCTGTAATAGTTGAATTAGTAACAGTTAATGCACCACCTGCATCACTCAAAATACCACCACCAGAACCAGAAGCTCCATTAGCTATATTGTTGGTAATAGTTGAACCATCAACGATGAGTGTGCCGCCAGCATTAAATAAACCGCCACCACCTTGATCTGCAGAAGCACCAGTAGAAGTGTTTGCATCCAGAATAACATTTATTACATTCATAGTACCAGAGCCATTCCAAAGTCCGCCACCTTCAGCAGCAGCAGTATTTCCATTGACAGTACCACCAGAAATATTTGTAATACCACCACCAGTAATGTGAATACCTCCTCCATTTCCAGGAGAAGCACCAGTTGTGTTGTTATCTATATTACAATCAGTAACGGTAAGCGTGCCAAGACCATTGGTTTCAATACCACCACCAGCACGTACAGCAGTATTACCAGAAATATTGGTATTGCTAACAGCTAAATTACTGCCATTTAGAACAATAATACCACCACCAGAACCACCAGTTGCTGTACTATTAGTGATTTCAGACATATCAATGGTAACATCTGAAGCATCAATGCTAATAGCACCACCACCATCTGTTGGAGCACCAGCTGGTGATGCACCATTTGTTAAGGTAATATTGGCAATATCGACATTAGTACCTGTTATGGTGAAAATTCTGTCAGTTCCACCACCATCTACTGTGGTTGTTCCTGTACCATTACCTGTCACAGTAATTGCCACACTTATGCCAATAGCACCACTAGTTAAAATGATTGGCGCACCGTCGGTGGCTGCATCAAAGACAATGTCATCTCCAGCAACTGCGGAGGCAACAGCATCTCTCAAGGAACCAGCCCCTGCATCACTACTGTTCATAACAGTTATAGTCGCAGCTTGGGTGTTAAGTGAAAAGAAAATTGCTAGACAAAGAAATGCCCAACAAAAAAGATGTTTAGTTTTTTTCATGATTTTATGCTTTTAAGTTTAAGGTAATTAGCTCCTTGCATCTGAGAGCAGATAAATATATACGCTTGAAAATGTAATTTGGATTGTTACTCTTCTAAGTTTAATTACGTGCCTTCCACATCTCTTGCTGAAAATTAGTGAAATATAAAATATTTATTTATTAATTTATAAATTTATAAAATATCAATTTTGTTGATAATTATAAAAATATATATTTATTATTTTATGTATGGAAAAAATAAATAATTAAAATTAATACATAAATATATGATTATCAAAATATTAGTTTTTAGCTAGACATTGTTTTTTGTAAAATTTTAAAGTGTAGTAATAATACTTTAAGGTTTTTATAAAAAATTACAAGTAGCTTGAAATGGATTATTTGTGGCGAAACCTGCTTCAAAATAGTGAGTGCTTAAATTGCTGATAATTAGGTATTAATGTATTAAATTGTTCAAAGAAAAATGCAAACCTAAATATGTATTTTGAGTTTACAATTGGAACAAAATTATCCTTCTGCTTCAACAATATATAAGATGTGGAGTAAATAAGCAAAAATAGGTCCTGCCATTATTGTGCCAATAATATCTGAATAAAATGCAGAATGGTAAATTAAAAGACATATTGCAAATCCAATCATTATCAACATGGAAGTCAAAAAGAGCATAAATTTATATATACCAAGATGAAAAGGAATATGAAAGAAATTAAAAAAAGGATATTCTTTCAATTCGCCTTCTGTTGAAATCTTAAAAGCTTTGAAAAAGTAAGCCAATGCAACCATGGCTATTGTAAGGAAACATAGTATGAGCCATTGATATTTTGTTGTTATCAGCCGCCTAAATAGAAAATTGACACCTGTGTTATCTTCTCTAATAACAAAAGAGACTGGACCCTGGTCACCACTCAGATATTCAAAACATTCAGGAACATTAGCTGTCAATTTAGCGGAATAATTACCACAAGGAAATTTACCATACAAATTGTACATACCATTGGAATCGGTTTTCACTCTTTTAATTACCTGATGTAAGGAGTCATATATAGTAACCTCAACATCGTAAAATGTACAGTTGTCTGCTTCAACATAGATGAAACCAGAAATTTTATCAACACAGAAGTCCGCTTCTAAGGTAGTATTAGCTAGAAGCAGAGTTGGGCAAATTATTAAAAATATTTTTTTTAAGAGTGATAAAAACACAAGTTATTATTGAGCTGTTCCTTAAAGCATCAAATATATTGTTTTTGTATTAAAATTTCCTTTGATTGTTTAGAAAAGTTATTATTTGTTTCCTTGACTCTTTGTGATTGGTCAATCATATTTAACAAAAATAGCTTTCAAGTTCTAAAAGCCATATAAAGTTTTTCCTTTAGGATATTTAATAGAAAAGCCATATTCCAGATTTTCGGTTTCGTTGGGTTTTAGATTCATTTCCCAAAGCAATTTACCATAACTTTCTGTGTATTCCGCATTGCTAGATTTGGTCAATTCAATTTCAATATCTTCATCTGAACTTAAAGGGATTTGGTCAAGCACTTCCAATTCAATGGCAGTAGATTTATTGTTTCGGATGGATATTTCATAGCTGACATTTTTGGTGCGTTTACCACCTATGAATTGCTTGCTTCCATCTGTTTTTAATTTCGTTCTTTTGACATTGACTTTTTTATCTACACCAAGTGAAAGAATCAATTCATCCGAAATGGTCTTAGGGTCAATGTAACTTTGACCAACATAAGTTCCCTCAAAATACAAGCTTGCATTTCCACCTAAAAGATTAAGGTTTCCCCAATCTTTTACTTTGGCTAACAAGAAAGCATCGGTGCTCTTTTTCGGCACAATATGATACAAGTATTTCGCCTCTATACTTTCCTCTTTTAGTGGAATGGTATGAGCATCTCCATCGGAAGGAATACTGTGTTTAAAGTCCAGCTCGAAGGAAATGCTTGTATTGCTTTCTTTTGTAGTTGAGGCATTTGGGGCTGCCTGTATTTCTACTTCTTGTACTTCATCATCTTCATAGTCATAGACTTGTACTTTTTCATTTGTTTGAGCTAAATTTCTTAGATTACCAATTCTAGATCCAGCCATATTTAAATTGGCACCATCATCGTAAGCTTGATTTTCATAATAAATTGGCTCATTAATATTGATGTACCAGGGATTTAATATAGGTCGATTGTTGCTAACTGTTGGATTGCTTGTAGAGACTGTTAGTTTCACATCCTCCCAATCAATTCCTGTATTTTGCATAATATCACTTTTGTAATCAATCTCTAAAGGGCTATTAATATCAGTGGTTCTTATGTCATATTTAGGAGACCATTGTGCATTTTGTACAATATAACTTAGTTCAAAATTTACGGTAGTTGCCTTTGTTGATTCAACCTGAACAATAAACTTTCCATAATTGCCCGACCGTGATTTTTTTCTAAAAGGATCAGCTCTTTTTTGCCAATCGTTTTTCAACTTTAGTGTTTGAGAATTTAAGCTTTCCAGCTCATCATCAATTGCTAATATACGCTTAGTAATGTTTATAAATTTTTGATGAAAATAATCATATGCACGTTCAATATTTATCATTTCATCATTAGATTCTGTCAGCATTTTATTACTAAGGATGTGCGTTTTTTCCGTTGTCAATATCTTGTTTTCTTCATTTAATATTGTTATCTGATCTTCAATACTTTCTTTTTGATCTAAATAAGCGACATACTCTGTTCTGATTTCTTGGGGTGGCCACTGTTCACTTTTAGCAGTGTAAATATTGTACTCAACATCCAATAGCATTAATTGTTTATCATTGCTTAATTGCATGCTTGTTGGAATTATCTGGTTAGAGAGATTCTCAAATATCAATGTGATTTTTCCTTTGGGAATGGATGCATTTGCAGTTCTATTTATTTGTGCACCTTGCAAGAAAACAGTTACACTTTCTATTTTAGAAGGTATCGCAATTTCATTATCCTCTTCTGCTTGGATATTTATATTAAAGAATGTTATTGCGATAAAAATAATTATTGGGAGGCATTTTAACATAATATTTAAATTTAATCACCGCTGCGGATCTTTTAAGTTACAAGTGTCTAAGAAATCTAACGTTTTATTTCATCGTAGAGTATTTGTTATCAACACACTTACATCATCAAAAGATTATCATCAGCACCTTCCCTTGCCTGAGGTTCTTTCCTACAAAACGAAATTGATTCCCAGAAAATTAACAATCTTCTCAAAACATTTAAAGTTGCCCCAAACCACTCAATTAACTCCTTCCGTTGCCTGAGGTTCTTTCCTACAAAACGAAATCGATTCCCAGAAAATTAACAATCTTCTCAAAACATATAAAGTTGTCGCAGATTACTTGATCATCGCCTTCCGTTGCCTGAGGTTCTTTCCTACAAAACGAAATCGATTCCCAGAAATTTAACAATCTTCTCAAAACATATAAAGTTGTCCCAGATTACTTGATCATCGCCTTCCGTTGCCTGAGGTTCTTTCCTACAAAACGAAATTGATTCCCAGAAATTTAACAATCTTCTCAAAACATATAAAGTTGTCGCAGATTACTTGATCATCGCCTTCCGTTGCCTGAGGTTCTTTCCTACAAAACGAAATCGATTCCCAGAAATTTAACAATCTTCTCAAAACATATAAAGTTGTCGCAGATTACTCGAAGGCAAAAAAAGCAGCAGCCGATTTCGGCTGCTGCTTTTTACACACTATTAATCTTATTGAGTGAAATTTTTTTTGTTTTTATTAAAGCTTAGTTTCTAGCTGGCTTTAACATTTCATCAGCAATGTTTCCTGGAGCGTAGTTGGTGCATAATTGACCTAACTGAGCTTCGATTACTTTAGCTGGCATTGCTGTTGCTTCTCCTGCGATAGCTGCATCGCAAATTGTTAAGAATCTAGCTACACTAGTTCCAGCAAACAAACCATCTTTAATAGTGCAATTAGCCATTGTGTGATTTGATCCTGCAAAATCTGCATTCGCTTGATCCATCATTACTGATAATTTTAATGCCAATACTCTTGCTGCAAATGTGCTTCTTAATTCTCTAGATGTTGGATCAATCATTGTTGTAGGAATCGTTTTCATTGATCCAAATGATGGTAAGAAAGCTGTGATTGATTCAGCACTTGTGAAAACCAATGTGTTTTCGTTTGTTCCTATTGTGATTCCTTCTGGAAAAACTTGCTCGAAACAACCATATAACTCAGAAGCACAATTTCCTGTTCTTGGTCTAGCTCCTAAAGCTCCTGCTGATTCAATTCTAAAATCGTTGTCATTATTTACTATAGTGAAAGAATCTTCAACATCATCGTTCATAAAGAAGTCCTGAGCGTTTAAGTTTAATGTGAAAGTTAAAACTGTTGCGATGATTAAAGCGATGATTGCGAAAAGATTTTTCATTGTATTCAGATTGTTGTTGTTGTTATTGTAATCTGGGGGGAAAAATCATTTGTTGTTGTATGTCTAGTTAAGAACAAAATAGATGCCAAAACCATAAAACAACCATCTGAAAACAATCGCAAAAACATCAATCACATTATAAATAATTATAATACAATTATTTAGCTATAAAATAAAAATTTGAAAAAAATTACACAGAAAGTGTAAAAGAAAGAATGGAAATAAAAAGGTGTGGAATTTTAGTAAAAAGTACACAGGGTGTGTAGAAAAGAGGATACAATAACAACGACAACAACTATCATATTATACGGAAGTTTAATTTAAATGTTTCCACACCTACGAGGTTTTCGAAAACCTCGTAGGTGTGGAAATTAAAAACTAGGTAGCTGCAACTTCAGCACCTAATTCCATTTTTTCGTAATATCCTTCATTTAATCTAGTGTAAACAGAAGAAAAAGCATCTAAGGTTTCTTCGATGTCCTTCATGTTGTGTGCCGCAGTAGGAATCAATCTTAACAACAATTGTCCTTTTGGAATAACTGGATAAATAACAGGAGAGCAGAAAATATTGAAATTCTCTCGTATATCGTAAATTAATTTAACAGCTTGCATAACATCGCAAGTAAGATAAACGGGTGTTACACAGCTATTGGTTTCTCTAATATCAAAGCCACGCTCTTTTAAGCCACTTTGTAAGGCGTTTACATTTTCCCAGAGTTTATCTTTCAACGCTGGAGTTGTTCTCAATAAATCCAATCTTTTAAGATTTCCCTCTACCAAAGGCATTGGCAAAGATTTAGCAAAAATTTGAGATCTTACGCTATATCTTAAATGTTCAATTACAAACTTTTTTGAAGACATAAAAGCTCCAACACTAGCCATTGATTTAGCAAAAGTGGAAAAGTATATATCTATCTCATCCTGAATGCCTTGCTCTTCTCCTGCCCCTGCACCTGTAGCACCAAGTGTTCCAAAGCCGTGAGCATCATCGACTAATAAGCGAAACTCATAATTGCTTTTTAGAGCAACAATTTCTTTCAATTTACCTTGATCGCCAGCCATTCCGAAAACTCCTTCAGAAATAACAAGGATAGAACCACCAGTATCTTTAACCAATTCAGTAGCTCTTTGCAATTGCTTTTCACAATTTTCTACATCATTGTGTTTAAAAACAAATCTTTTGCCTTGGTGTAATCTAACACCGTCAACTATACAAGCGTGTGATTCAGAATCGTAAACAATAACATCTCTTCTATTGACCAATGCATCAATAGCTGACATGATGCCCTGATAGCCAAAATTGAATAAGATAGTATCTTCTTTGCTTACAAACTCAGATAGTTCATCTTCTAGCTGAACGTGAAGATCAGAATTTCCAGACATCATTCTAGATCCCATAGGATAAGCTAAACCCCATTTTTCAGAAGATTCGGTATCAACCTTTCTAACTTCTGGATGATTTGCCAATCCTAAATAGTTATTTATGCTCCAAATGATTCTTTCTTTTCCACCGTACATCATTCGATTTCCCAGAGGTCCTTCCAGTTTTGGAAACATATAATAATTCGTGCCTAAATCAGCATATTGTTGCAAAGGACCTTTTGTGTCATTTGCTAGTCTTTCAAATAAATCCATGTCGTTTCTTTTATGTTTGGTATTAATGAAAATCTAAGTTAGTGTCGTTGAACAGCAAGTTTATAGGTCTTTTCCGAATCATTGGACCTTATTAAAATGCTTGCTATTGTCTGCTATGATATTTATAATTATGAACCATTCTATATATAGACTTTAAATTTCGCACAAAGTTAGTTAAACTCACAATAGGAAATTGTAATAAAAGTTCTAATATAAATCTTATCTTTGCTGGCTGATGAAAATTAGGGATTTATATAAGTATTTATTGGTTTTTCTTGTCATTGGGTTATGCTCATGTCAAAACTCGTATCAAAAGCTTTTAAAAAGTAGTGATTATGAATTGAAACTCGAAAAAGCCAAATTTTATTATAATAGAGGGGATTATGTTAAAGCAATTCCTCTATTTGAAGAGTTAATTGGTATATTCAAGGGAACTCGTGATGTGGAAGATTTGTACTATTTCTATCCATATTGTTACTTTGGACAAGGAGATTACCAGTTTTCTGCCTATTATTTTAAAAACTTTTTAGATTATTACCCTAAAAGCTCTAGAGCAGAAACGGCACGATTTATGACAGCTTATTGTTATTATAAGTTGTCTCCTGACAATGATTTGGCTCAGGACAACACAATGACAGCAATTGAAGCTTTTCAGCTATTTGCCAATAACTATCCTAAAAGTGAGAGAGTTGCTGAGGTAAATGGCTTGATTGACGAGTTGAGGGGAAAATTGGAGGTTAAGGCACTTAATGCTGCTGAATTGTATTATAACATGAGAGAATACAGAGCGGCAGTGAAAGCTTACACCAATTTGTTGTATGATTTTCCTGACACGAATGAGCAAGAGAAAGTAAATTTTATGATATTAAAGTCATATTATTTATTTGCTGATAATAGTATTTATGAAAAGCAAGAGGAAAGATACAATCAAGTTGTTGAGTCGTATCTTGACTTTATCAAAGCTTATCCTGAGAGTAAATATCTTAGAGAAGCGGAATCTTTTTACAATGAAAGCAGTGCTGCTATTGAAAAGATTAAAACAGAACCAAAAAAGAAACAAAAATTCATTGGATTGCCAATCATTAAGCAAGAAGATGACGTAAATTAATTAAACAAAATTCAACAATGAGTAAGTTTAAAAAAATTGCTACCAAAGGCATCAATCCTTCTATGGAGACCAGAGATTTCAACGATTTCACGTCATACACTGGGAATTTGTATAAAACAATTACTGTTCTTAGTAAAAGATCAAGTCAATTGAGTCTTGAAATGAAAAGAGAATTACAATCAAAACTTGATGAGTTTGCAAGTTCTACTGATAATTTGGAAGAAATTCATGAAAACAGAGAGCAAATTGAAATCTCAAAATTTTATGAAAGACTTCCTCACACGACATTAATTGCTCAAGATGAATTATTTGAAGGTGAAATTTATCATCAGGATGCTGTGAGTGATGATGTATAGATTTATTTGGTGAATAATTTGAAAAATAAAAAAATACTAATTGGCATAACGGGTAGTATCGCCGCTTACAAAGCTGTGATATTGACCCGTTTATTGGTTAAGGCGGGTGCTGTTGTTAAGGTTATAATGACAGACGCTGCTAAAACTTTTGTTGCTCCCCTTACTTTTTCTACTCTTTCAAAGAATCCTGTATATTCTACTTTTACAGAATCCGAAGATGGGATTTGGAACAATCATGTAGAACTTGGTTTATGGGCTGATGTTTTGCTTATTGCTCCAGCTACAGCCAACACTTTGGCGAAAATGAGCAATGGTATTTGTGATAATTTATTATCCGCTGTTTATCTTTCGGCTAAATGTCCCGTGTTTGTTGCTCCTGCAATGGATTTGGATATGTGGCTGCATCCATCGACGCAAAAAAACATCAAGAACTTGGAATCTTATGGAAATAAGATCATTCCAGTAGGAGATGGAGAGCTTGCCAGCGGTCTTCACGGAGCTGGAAGACTTGCAGAGCCTGAAGCGATTTTTGAGTATTTTGAAAATTTCTTTCATTCAACATCCATCAAAAAAGAAAAAGAAACAACAGATGCACTGAAAGGGAAAAAGGTGCTGATTACGGCAGGACCTACTCAAGAAGCGTTGGACCCAGTTCGTTTTATCAGCAATCATTCTTCTGGTAAAATGGGTATATCGTTGGCGGAAGCGGCACTTTCAAAAGGAGCTGATGTGTATTTGGTATTAGGACCTACTTCTTTAAAGCCTACTTCTTCTGAAATAAATGTGCTATCTGTTAAAAGTGCGGAGGATATGTTCAATGCGGTTGATAAAAACTTTGATGACAGCGATTTGATCATTATGGCGGCGGCAGTAGCTGATTTTACACCCTTGACCACATCAGATAAAAAAATCAAAAAATCAGGCAAAGACAATATGATTTTGGAGCTAAAGCGTACCAAAGACATTCTTAAAACGATGGGGCAACGCAAAAAAGAGCATCAAATATTGGTTGGATTTGCACTTGAAACCAATAACGAGGTAGAAAATGCCACTCGCAAATTGACTTCTAAAAACCTAGATTTTATAGTTTTAAATTCGATGCGTGAAAAGGGAGCAGGATTTAAACATAATACCAATAGAATCACTATTTTTGATAAATATAATAAGATTGCTAAATTTGAGTTAAAGTCTAAGGATGAGGTTGCTTATGATATTTTAAATTATGCAGCCAAATTAACGGAAAAACAATAAGTTCATCGTTACTAAAATTCATCAGAACTAGAAATAGATTGACAATGAAAAAAGGAATTATCATCATATTTTGTTTGTTTTTATTTGCCATTAATGCAAATGCGCAAGAATTACAAGCAACCGTTAGAATTGAAACACCAAAACTTAATCTAGTAGAGCCTGCTGTATTTGAAACATTGGAGAACGATATTAGAGAGTTTCTAAACAATCGTCAATGGACACAGGAAGACTACAATCAAAGTGAAAAGATTGAATGTACTTTTTTTATTAATGTCCTTGAAGAAATTTCTTCTACAGAGTTTAAAGCGGAAGTGAGTGTTCAGTCTTCTCGACCTGTTTTTAATTCCAATTATAAAACCACTGTGTTCAATCATAAAGACAAAGATTTAGAATTTACATACAATCAATTTCAGCCTTTGGACTTTGATCAAAATGCTTTTGTATCTAATCTTACTGCGGTATTAGCTTATTATTCTTACATCATTATTGGATATGATTACGATTCATTTGTAAAAGAAGGTGGAACCCCTTATTTTAGAAAAGCAGAAGAAATAGTCAATTGGATGCAAGGTCAATCTTTTGAAGGATGGAAACCGAGTGATGATAATAATAGAAGAAACAGATATTGGTTGGTTGCAAATAACTTGAATCCAAGATTTAGAGGAATGCGTGAAGCCTATTACAGCTATCACCGAAACGGGTTGGATATGATGTATGACAATGTAGGTTTGGGTCAAAAAAACTTATTAGCCGCTCTTAACATGTTGAAACAAGCCAATATTGACAATATGAATGCGATGCCTATCAAAATTTTTACGATTTCAAAATATGAAGAGGTTATCAAAATTTTTGGTGATCAGAGTGTGAACCCTGGAGATAAAATTAAAGTTGTAAACATAATGGGAGAGGTGGATCCAGCTAATATGGCTAGGTATGAAACCATAAAATCTATGGGAAGACAAGGCTCTGGCTTGCCAGGCTATGGCAATAATAAGAGATGATTTTTCATGAAAATTCTCATTATTCGTTTTAGTTCAATCGGTGATATTGTACTGACAACACCTGTTGTTCGCTGTTTAAAAAAGCAAATAAAAGATTCGGAGGTACATTATCTTACCAAAGAAAAATTCAAGCAAGTACTTTGCGAAAATCCTTATATAGATAAGCTGCATTTATACAATTCCAATTATAAAGAATTGTTGCCTACACTTCGCAAAGAAAAATTCGACTACATCATAGACCTCCACAGCAACCAACGTTCTTTGTTGATAAAGACCGCTTTGGGTGTAAAGAATAAATCCGTCAATAAGATCAATCTTGAAAAATGGTTGATGGTGAAATTTAAAAAAGACAGACTTCCCCAAAAGCATATGGTAGACCGCTATATGGAAACCACTTCCGATTTAAAGATCATTAACGACAATGAGGGTTTGGATTATTTCATCAATAAAGAAGACGAGCTGGACATTGCTCAAACTTTTCCTAGTATTGGCACTGAAAAATACGTTGCCTTTGTAATAGGAGGAAGTTATTTTACCAGAAGATTGCCCAAAGAAAAAGTAGTGAATATTTGCAAGCAACTAGACCTGCCAGTTCTATTGTGTGGCGGTCCAGAAGAGGCAGAAACAGGAATAGAAATTATCCAAGAATTAAAAGAAGCAAGTTATACACATTGTGGAAACACTTGTGGAAAACTCAGGCTCAATCAATCTGCTTCGATTGTCAAACAAGCCTCTTTTGTGATAACCAACGATACAGGTCTGATGCACATAGCGACAGCATACGGAAAAGACATAGCGGCACTTTGGGGAAATACCATTCCTGAATTCGGCATGCTGCCATATCGCAAAAACGAAGAACAGCGCATTCAAAATTTTGAAGTAAAAGGTTTGTCTTGCCGTCCTTGCTCAAAGATCGGGATAGATCATTGTCCGAAGGGGCATTTTAAGTGTATGGCGGATATTAGTGAGGAGGAGGTTTTGGGGTTTGTTACTGCGTAAGAAAAAGATTGTATAAAAAGAAACGCACCATAAAGCCAGTTATCTGTCTCAAGGTGCGTTGGCTCAAGGGTACGACCCTTGAGGATGTAACGCAAAGATATTATAAAAAACGGTTAAAAGCAAGTAAAGTAAATAAGGGAGTTTCTTGATAAAGAAAATGGTCAAAACCTTAAATAAGGGAGTTTCTTAATAAAGAAAATGGCAAAAACCTTAAATAAGGGAGTTTCTTAATAAAGAAAATGGCAAAAATCTTAAATAAGGGATTTTTTTAATAAAGAAAATGGTCAAGGTCTTAAATAAGGGATTTTTTTAATAAAGAAAATGGTCAAGGTCTTAAATAAGGGATTTTTTTAATAAAGAAAATGGCAAAAGGTTTTTAATTTTTTCAAATTTTAATTAAGAATTCCCGAATGCTTACATCAAAATATCCGACAAAAATTAAGAGTTTTTTCATTTACACCAGATGTCAGTGAAACTATTATCAAATATATCATTAATGTTATAAACAATACCATAACTATTATGTTTAAAATGCATACATTTAATATCCGATTTAAAGTTCCTCTTTTTCACGGGACACGATACTGTAGGGCTACAAAAATGCTATAGACGATGTCCAGTCGGGAAACGTAAGGCTTATGTTGTTAGTCTCTAAGTAAAATATTTTATAAATTCACATTTAACAATTTACAGATGAAAAATATAGTAAAAATAAATATTTTAATTGGGTTTTTATTTATTGTATCATTATATGAAGTGAATGCCCAAATCACTTCTGACTCTTCCGTGGTAAACAAAGAGTACGATAACTTAGGAGAAGCTCTAGAAAATCCGAAAGATGTATATCGTCTAAATTTAAGTGATCAAAATTTCAATTCTTTTTCGGATAGTATTTGGGATAAGTTTGAAAATTTAGAATATTTAAGTTTGAAAAATGACCACCTAAAAGAGATTCCCTCTGGAATTGGTAGCCTAAAAAACTTGAAAATATTGGATTTAAGCAACAACGATTTCAAAGTTTTACCTCAATCATTTTCAAGGCTAGAAAACTTAAGAGAAATTTATCTAAATGATGAAAAGGAAATGGATATTAATCAAAGTCTCAGGACAATTCAAGATTTACCTAATTTAAAAAAATTACACCTTGAAAATGACAATTTAAACGCTCTTTCGAATAATATTTGGGGTGAGTTTGAAAATTTGGAGTATTTAAGTTTGAAAAATGACCACTTACGCGAGATACCTTCTGGAATAGGCAACCTAAAAAACTTAAAAATATTAGATTTAAGCAACAACGATTTTAAGGTTTTACCCCAATCATTTTCAAGGCTAGAAAATTTAAGAGAAATTTATCTAAATGATGAAAAGGAAATGGATATTGATAAAAGTCTCAGGGCAATTAAAGATTTAACTAATCTAAAAATATTACACCTTGAAAATGACAATTTAAAAAACATCCCTCAAAACCTATTACAACTTACAAATTTAGAATCTTTATATCTTAACAATAACAGTTTTAAAGAATTTCCTATTGAGTTGAAAAAACTAAAGAACTTAAATTACATAGATTTTAATAACAACCAATTCAAACTTAATGGTCAAAATTTTCAATCGCCATTTATGGGTCCTGGTATTATAATAAATTTTTAACCATGCTTAGGAACAATGAAATAATAAGTAACGAAAAAACAATAACTTCCTCATTTGGACCGAAATGATGAACTTATTATTTCATCGTTCCTAAGTTTATAATCTTTTGACAGGATCGTCTGCCGAAAAGAGATTTGACTTATTATTTCGCCTCCACAACTTCCTCCTCTTCTTCTTCCTTCCTTAAATTCTTAGTATGTTCTACAAAAACAATGGCATCTTTCAAGCATTGTTTATTGTTTTCGGCGGTGGGGCTGGCTTTCGCAAATTTTGCCAAATCTGAAAGGGTTAATATGTTGCTCATTTTGCGTTGCAAGCCATCTGCGATTTCGGTTTGACTCAAATCTTCTATTATTTCATCGGAGGTAGATTCAAGAGCGGGCAGTTCGAACTTGTTTTCAACATATTCACGGAGAATATCGGTGAGTTGACTGTAATACAATTTAGTGCTTTCAACTTCCCAAGATTTGCTTTTTTCTATGGATTTTAATTTAGACAATGCCACCTCATGTGCAGGAGCTTTTATTTTGATTTCTTCGACTTCTTCCGTCTTGTTTTTTCTCAAGAAATAAATCAACAAGCCAATCAAAAGTAGAACGCCTAATGCAATTGCTGCATATTTGATGATTTTTGGCAGTAAATCTTTCCAAGTAAGAGGCACTTCGATTATAGCTTTAATGGGCGTGATGCCTTTTGATGTATCAACAGCCATCGTCATTACACCAACCATTATGCCTTTGCTTTGTGTTTGTCTTATCCTGCTGTTTTCATCGGTGTATTTGAAAACCAATCCTGGGATGGCTTTGTATCCTTCGTCGAAAGAGGTTAACCTAATTTTTTGTTCTTCTACTTTTCTTCCGTTTTCAGCTAAGGATTTTTTTATGGCTGTATTGGAAACGATTTCAAAATCTCCAACACTATCAAGGAGTACAGGCCATTGTAAAACCGTGCTTTCATCTGTCTCAACTCGGATATCAAGATTGAACTGTTCGCCTATTTTTATAGAATCCTTATCTACACTGGTTGCTACTTCAATCTGTGCGTTTATAATTGTGGTGGATAGGAAAAACAACATCCACAAAAAATGATTTTTTAAAAAATTCATCAGCCGCCTCGTTTTTTAAAAAAGTTCATCAATTCTCTTACATAAGGTTTGCGCTCTACATCAGTAGTTACATTTATTAGATCAGAGCCACTTTTAAGAAAAGCTTCTTTGCATTTCCCCAAACTTTCTACATAGTTTTTGGCGTAATTATCTCTAAGTTTTTTACTGGAAGTATCCAGCCAAATGGCTTCTCCGCTTTCCGCATCTTTTACTCTTACCAAGCCAACATTTGGCAGCGTTTCTTCTCTGGGATCGCTTATGTGAATACCGATTAAATCGTGTTTTCTACTCACCAAATCCAGGGACCTTTTGTAGCCATCATCCATAAAATCAGAAATCAAAAAGGCAATGGTTTTTTTCTTCATTACATTAGAAAAATAACTCAAAGCACCGTCAATATCTGTTCCGCCTTGATCGCCCTCAAAGCCCAAGATTTCTCTTATTATTCTAAGGATGTGCGACTTTCCTTTTTTCGGAGGAATGAATTTTACAATTTTATCACTAAACAAAACAAGTCCTACTTTATCGTTGTTGTTGGTTGCTGAAAAAGCAAGTACGGCAGAAATTTCCGTAACCAATTCATGTTTCATTTGATTGATTGTCCCAAAAAAAGAAGATTCACTGACATCGACAATCAACATAACAGTCAATTCTCTTTCTTCCTCATATATTTTGATATAAGGCGTACTGTATCGAGCAGTTACATTCCAATCAATGTTTCTTATGTCATCACCATATTGGTATTCCCTAACTTCACTGAACGACATACCCCGTCCCTTGAAAGTACTGTGGTACTCTCCAGAGAATATATGGTTGGATAGATTCTTGGTTTTAATCTCTATCTTCCTTATTTTCTTTAACAGTTCGGCTGTGTTCATTTTACTGTAAAATGAGGATTATTTAGTTTGACTAAGTAAAGTGAAAAAAATAAGTTGAACCAAAATTTATTATTAGATTTTTTTGATTTACTAGGCAAAAAAGTCAAGCATAGCAGGGCTACGGTTTACTTTTTTAACGACGGAAATCAGAAAAAAATGATGATAAATTGGTTCAAGTTATTCTTTTCGCTTTACTAAGGTACTTCTACTTTGTTTAAAATATCAGAAATAATGTCTTCTGCTGTGATGTTTTCCGCTTCTGCTTCGTAAGTAACGCCAATTCTATGACGCATTACATCTTTACACATAGCCCTCACATCTTCAGGAATGACATATCCTCTTCTTTTGATAAATGCATAAGCTTTAGACACAATTGCAAGACTGATACTTGCTCTTGGAGATCCACCATAACTTATCAAGTTTTCCATTCCTTTCAAACCATAAGTATCTGGATATCTCGTAGCAAAAACGATGTCTGTGATGTAGCGTTCGATTTTTTCATCCATATAAACACTTCTCACAACCTCTCTCGCCTTTAAAATTTCAGCTGGTTTTACAACCTTATTGATGGTTCCGAAAGTACGATTGACACTGTTGCGCATAATCACTATTTCATCCTCTTTTTTAGGATAACTGATTACTGCTTTAATGATAAAACGATCTAATTGTGCTTCTGGAAGTGGGTAAGTTCCTTCTTGTTCAAGTGGATTTTGTGTTGCCAAAACCAAGAAAGGCTCAGGCAATTTAAAGGTTTCATCTCCGATGGTCACCTGACGCTCTTGCATCGCTTCCAGCAAGGCACTTTGCACTTTAGCAGGCGCACGATTGATCTCATCCGCCAAAACAAAGTTTGAAAAGATAGGTCCTTTTTTTACAGCGAAGTCATTGTCTTTTTGATTGTAGATCAATGTACCGATGACATCTGCAGGAAGCAAATCAGGCGTAAATTGAATACGGCTGAAATCAGCAGAAATTGCTTTAGAAAGCGAGTTGATAGCCAAAGTTTTTGCCAAACCAGGAACGCCTTCTAATAAAATATGTCCGTCAGAAAGTAGCGCAAGTAGTAGTCTTTCGACCATATATTCTTGCCCAATTATAGATTTGCCAAGCTCCGTTTTGAGTACATCTACAAAACCGCTTTCCGCTTGTATTCTTTCGTTCAGTATTTGAATATCGGTCGTTGGTGAAACGCCATCCATAATGCTGTGATTTTAAATTTTCTTAAAATGTTGATTAGGAACAGCTCAAAAATAACTGTCCACTTTGATAATATCTTTTGTTTTTTTTCTGCGTTATTTTTTCTCAATGTAGCCCAGCTATACTTCAAAAAAATGCCTTGAATAAAACCAAAATATAAAAATCAAACTTGGACACTTATTTATGAGCTGTTCCTTAGCTAGAGATTAGTTTTCTCAAAAGCCAAGCAAAGTTAAGCATTGAATGGGATTTTTCAGGATTTTAACGGTCTTTAATATAGTATTGGGTACACATATTTAATTTTATGCGATTGTGTTTGGCTGGATAGGGGCAAGCTGGACAACCGTAAAGGTTGCCCGTACATATTTCAAATTGAATTTTATGCAATCAAAAGGTTGGAAAGTTGTAAACCTATTATTAGGTTGTTTGTGTATCTTCTTATGTATCTTTGTTTTGTATCTTCGCTTTGCAATTGGTGGAAACCAATAAATTCCTATTGTGTTTTCTCTTTTTTTTGTGAAATTTCCATAGACTGCAAATTGTCATATCACTGCCACGACAATTCAAATTAAACCATTCTTTTTCAAAATGAGCCTTTTAATCAACATAGAAGATTTGCTTAATGCCAACAAAGTAGAAAGCAATCGCATTGAGTACAAAGCAGGCTGGAATCCTGATCCAATTATGCGTTCAGTTTGTGCCTTTGCCAATGACTTTGAGCATTTAGGGAGTGGCTACATCATTATTGGAGTTGAAGAAGAAAATGGAGTTGTTCAACGTCCAGTTAAAGGCATACCTATAGAGCGGATTGATAATACCCAAAGAGAGCTGATAGGTTATTGTCAATTGTTGAAACCACATTATATGCCTCGTATTTGTATTGAAGAAGTAGATGAAAAAAAGTTAATAGTAGTATGGGTTCCAGCAGGCACACTTCGTCCTTACAAAGTACCTGACAACATTATTGCTAGACACAAAAATTATAACTATCGTATACGTTGGGGAGCCAATAGTATTGTACCCAATCAAGAGCAAACCAGAGAACTCATTAGTTTAACTGCGCAAATTCCATTTGATGACCGAGTAAATCAATTTCATTCAGTTGAGGAATTAGATTTTGGTTTAATGCGAGAACACTTGTATAAAACTAAAAGCCGTTTATTTGCTGAAAGTGCAAAAATGGACACTATAGAATTAGCTGAAAAAATGAATCTATCACAGGGAGCAGCCGAACACCTTTTTCCTAAAAATGTAGGTTTACTAATGTTTACTTTTGATCCAACAAAATACTTTCGTTCTGCTCATATTGACGTGGTTGAATTTCCAGACGGTTTAGGAGGAGTTGAGCTTTCAGAAACCATTTTTACAGGATCTATTCAAAAACAGTTGATAGATGCTTTGGATTATTTGAAAAAAAATATAGTAAAAAGCAAAATCATCAAGCACAGTGACCGACCAAAGACAAGCACTACTTACAATTATGCCTATGAGGTATTGGAAGAAGCCCTACCCAATGCCGTTTATCATCGTAACTATGAGTTAAATGAAGGAATAGAAGTACGAGTATTGCCCAATAGCATAGAAATAATCAGTTATAGTGGAACAGATCCATCTTTAAAACAGTCTGATTTTGACAATCGCAAAGTTCGTAATAGACGTTACCGAAATCCACGCATAGGTGAGTTTCTAAAAGAACTAGAATTGACAGAAGGCAGAGGTACAGGCATTCCACGAATGGAAAGAGCCACAAAAAGAAACAATTCACCTAAAATCATTTTTGACATAGACGACCCCAATCACACTTATTTCATTACAGAAATACCCATACATCCTGCTTTTTTAGATGATACCAAAAATTCAGAAGTTGGTGAGCAAAAAAACGGAGAAAATGATATTGAAAATGTGGTGGGTTATGAATTGCTAACACCACGTCAAAAAGAAGTTCTAGTTTTGATTATGGAGAATAATAAAATTACTTATGAATTAATGACAAAAAGTATAGGTATAAGTAGCCAATCAACTATTCAAAAACATATAAAGAAGTTAAAAGACGCTGGTAGTATCAGTCGAGACAAAGACTATGGAGGTGAATGGACTATTCATTTTAAAGGGAGGTGAGACTAAATAAATAAGGAGGCGGTGAGACAAGGCGGTGAGAGAGGCGGTGAGACAAGAAGAAAAGCCCATAAATAGGGTTCGCAAGGCAGTAGGAGAGGCGGTGAGACTGTCCAAAGCAAAGGCTTTTAATAAGCAATATTATATGGATTTGATTGTGAAATCTATTAAGGGACAGAGAATTAATAACTGTCCGATTTGATAATATTCTTTTTCATTTTGTTGTTTTGAGAAAACTTGTCAAGTAGAAATTCAACACATCACTCAACAACTAATTTCTGAGTCTGATAATTTTGTCCGTCAAATAGTTCTATCAAATAGATACCTGAATTTAAGTTGTTCAAATCAAGACCGTGTTCATTCAAACCTTGTTGTGATTGTATTATTTCGTGTTGAATGGTTTTGCCAGAGATGTTTATTATTCTGTAATGAATAGGTTGTTCTGTTGTACTATAAAATTTTATGATACTTCTTGACTGTGCAGGATTTGGGTATAGAACAAACTGATTGGATTCAGTTAAAGTGGTATTGAAACCAGTATCAACTGTGTCAATTGGATTAATAATTGAATCAGAACAGATTGCAACGAATCGTTCATTTATGGTAAATGCACATGTTCCATCACTATTGCTAATGACTCCCTGAATGCCTTTTTCAATTGGATTATGAGAAGTACTAAAAGAATGAGAATTACCAGAGAATTCAAAAATTGTATCAATAGGCTGAGTAAATTGTGCTGTGAATTGTTCTGTAGTATTTATTACGCGAATGCTAAAGAAAAAGGTCGAATCACTTTGACATTGAATTCGCATTGGGGTATACATATCATTACAACCACCAAATGCATATGTTTCTGAGTTAGAGTAACAACCCTCACTATTGATAAAAGTAAATTGATAAATACCCGAACCTAGATTGTTTAAATCTGTATAAGTAGTTCCTTCTAAGTCTGTCAATTCAAAAATTACTGGTTCTAGGGCTTCTCCTGAAATTGGGTTGTTTTCTAAAATGGTTAGCGACCCATCATATAATTCTTCATCTGAATTGGTCTGAAAACCTATCCAAACTTCAGTATAAATAGGATCATTTAGGGGTATTTTTTGGAGGGTTTGACAACCATTATTGTCTGTAATATGTACAACATAGTCTTCTGCTTTAAATTGAGATCCATAAATATTACTATTATAGTAATTGTTATTATATACATTATCCATAGAATATCCAGTTCCTATTTTGTGACCAAAAGGATCATACCAAACAATGTTTTCATCAGGTAATTCTTCTTCTAATGAAATACTAATGCTTCCAGTAATATAACCAAAGGGAGTTTGGTTATCATTGTAAGTTTCTGTGGGGTCACCATCAATATCGTATGCAAATATCCTCCATCTACAATTTTGCTGAACATCTATATTTGAAATTTCAGGACCATTTTCGTCACTTATAACGATTTTGTTAATGTAAGTTTGATCGGTTCCCATTGAATCAATTGTTACTTGATAATGGTATACTCCAGCAGAAAGGTTTTCGAGTGAACATCCAGCTCCAATAACCTGATTATTTATATCGTAATAATCAACTTTAGCAGGAAATACCTCATCAACAGTTATCTGAATGCGACCATTGTTTTGTCCGCAGTCTGAGTTGTTGACCTGCTCACAAATTAATTTATCAGTACAAGGTTCTGAATTTTCACAAGTCTGGCTGGTTAATTGAATGTTAAATGTTTGCGTGCAGCCTAAACTAGTTTCAATTTCGAAAGTGTGTGTTCCAATTCCCAAGCCTTCTATTGATGGTCCATGCCAATACTGATCAAATGTACTTTCAATATCATTATAATAGACAGTTAATGGAAAAGCTAAATTCAAACTCCACGCATATTGGAATTCAGCAGGCCAATATTCAACGTTAGTCGGCAAAAAACTGATGCCACCATCATTGGCAGTAGGAGAAGAGGGTGGAGTGATTGCAACTTCTATTTCATAATGTCCATCACCAGGAACTTCAAATTTTTCAAAGGTCTTGCAATTATCAAGCCCAGTTATTTCTGCATAATAAATTGATATGTTTCTATAATCATCAAATCCACTCAATCTCTTATTGGCATCTAAATTATAAATTTCATAACCAGTGCCAATTTGGTTGCCATCATAGTCGTACCAAATTATATTTTCCGAAGGAAGTTCTTCTGCTAATTCAATTTGAATGGAACCGTCAGCATAATTAATATTTTGGTATTCGTCCGAAAAATTGTTTTGTACAATAAAATTAATAATGTCAAAAGAATAGGGGTTAAAGTCTGTAAGCATTCTCATTGTACAGCTTTCAGGTGTAATGGTTGTATTTTTTATTGTGGGACCACCAATGTCGCTTACTGGAAAAACTTTTTGACCAGTTGTACCACTTCCAACATCAAGATCAAGGTGAAAATATTTTTCAAAATAATACATTCCAGCAGCCAAATCATCAATAGAATCTCCTGAGGCAAGTAAATTATGGTCGATATCATACCATCTTCCAATAGTTTCTGCTAATTCATATTCATTAGGCTCAGATTCATAAAAATAATAGTCCAAATAAATATGACCATTGTTTTGGTTACAATCAGGCTGCATCTGATCTATCGAATTAAGATGGTAATCAATAGCAGGGCTGTAACTTGGTTGAATCCATTTTAATTCAAAAAGACTAAAACCCATTTTTTCAGCCCATAAAGGAAGGTCGTCAAAAGCCATGTCTTTTAGGTAGGCATTGTTCATTTCCTTCGCTATCCGATGAGCCAATTCAGCTCCGCCACTTTCTCGTAAAATATGTCCAACGGCACAAGCCGTATTGAAATCATCTATGAAATAGGGGATGGTTTGGGAATGATATAAGTTTTGTGGAAACACTCCTTTTTGCCAATAATCTTTCAAGATATCCAAACCCTGGATTCTATTTTTTATTTGTTTTTCGGTTAAATTTTTTGGTGGATTGTTTCGCAAATATTTTTCCACTAAAGACAAATGCAGTTGAATCAAATATTCGTGCTTTTGAATGTTTATTTCACTATTAAAAACAGGATGTTCAACCTGAATTTGTGCCCATTGTTGGTTGAGTTCTGTGAGTTGTTCATGCAAGGTTTTTGCTTGAACTATAGGGGAACAAATGAAGCTGAAAAGATATAGAAAACTCAAACATTTTACGTAAAAAAGTAACTTGTTCATAAGCTGGGGTATAAAAATGAAACAATATTATATGTCCTAAAGCTAATCAATTTAGGGCTGATCTACAAGTTTTGAGCAAATAAAACTATCAATACCTAATCCTCCAATACGGATTTCTTTCGCCTTCCATACTCTCAGCAACGATTTTTTGAATCAATTCATTATATGCTACACGATCCATTTCCTTGCCCTTTACTTTTTTAGGTTTGGGCAATTTACCATCTGGTAATGTGAGGTCCACTTTTGTGGCAGAGACAATGAGGTCGCCATCATTTATATTTATTTCCAATATCATACCTGGCAATCCTCCGTATCCTTCAGGACCTCCACCGACTGTTATGGCATCGGTGTACCAAGCGTGAATGGTTTGGTTTTTTATGGTGTCTGTGGTTTCTGCTTTCATACATAAATACCCTTGTATTTCGCGAATTTCATTCAGGATTTTCCATTTGTATTTTGGAATGGCATCTTTGATTACATATTTTTTACCCATTACTTCTATCCAGTCGTTTATCTTCTGGTTTTTGTAATCTCTTTGTAAAACAAATTTTGATTTTTTCCAAGAGTAAGTGCTTTCTGCTTCTTCTTTTTCCTCTCTTTGGAAGACGCTCTCGGTTGAATTAAAGTGATAAAGATAATCTTCTCCTTTGTTTTTATCTCTATGACTAAAATTCAGCATAGCTCTGTCAATTTCTTCTTGAGTCATCCAGGGCATTTTTGTCATTATACTCAGCCAATCCATTTTACGATTGTACTTAATAACACCGTTCATAGGCTGCGCATTTGATGTTAAGCAGCATAAACAAATCAAGAAAAGACTAAAAATATATTTCATTATTGATATTCTAATTGTTAAACAAACGGGTTATAAGTAGATCGCATTCTTTATTTCAGTAAAATCAAATTTTTCCAGTAAAAGCTTTTAGCTATTGGCTTTTAGCTTTTGGCCAACAGCCAAAGGCCAATAGCTAAAAGCTTTTTTCTTTACCGAAATAAACTTATACCACTACTTACTTAGAGCGTGTTGAAGTTATTTGGTTTAATGTTTACCACCAGCCATCTTTTTGCACGCCATCTTTCATTCCTCTAATATTGTAGGCAAGACTGAACATAAAATATCTTGCAAGTGCATCTGTTCGAGATTTAACCACAACATTTCCATAAGCATTTTGAGAAATAGCGATGTTTTTATTAAATCCATCATACAATGATATTCTGGTTTCTAGCTTTTTATCGAAAAATTGTCTGTATAAAGAAACATTTAAGATAGGAACGCCTTCACTAAAATCAAAAGTCTTATTAGTATAGTGTTGGTAGGTAAAACTTGAATTAAGGAATATATCAAAAACAGTTTTTGCATTAAACTCAATACTGTAATCTTGGTTTAGTATATCTTGGTTTTGTGAAGTATTGATGTCGTATTTTGTTTGAGTTGTGGTTAAGTCAGCATTTAAATAAATAGCATAATTTGGATTCGGTGTAATGTTGATTGTAACAGAAGGCGACAAAGAATTTGTACGAGTGTTGTTTTCGAGATTGTTAACAAAAGATACTCTTTTGTTTCTTGTATAACTTGTCCAAGATCGAACTGTTATTTTATTTTTAATAATGGGAAAGCTCAAACTTGCTGTGAACCTGCTTTGATCTCCACCATCTATATTTATTGGTTGTACACGGCTTCCAAAAGTTTTAGGGTCAACTTCTTCTTGAGTAGAAAATTGATTTTCATAAAAAGAATAGCTGGAACTCAATCTTGCTCTAATTGCAGGCAAAGGCCAAGATTTTGATAGGCTGAAAGAAAGATTGTTTGCTATTTCTGGTATAAGCGCAGAGTTTCCTTCTCTTATGTAAAGTGGGTTTCTATTGTCAATAATAGGCTGTAAATCATCAATAGCAGGCTCAGTGACATTTCTATCAAAACCAGCAGAGAGACGGAAGGTTCTAACTGGCGATATTTCTGCTGAGAAATGAGGTATCCAGTTCGTAAATTGTCTATCAAGTTCACTGTCGATTAACTGTTCGGTACCAATAGAAAATTGACTAAATAGATCAAAATGTTGATATGCAGCTCCAATAGAAATGTTGATTCCATCGTGCGAATATTTTAATGCTGCACCTACTCTGTTTTGAGTAATGTTGTTTCTGTAGTCTCTGGTAAGACCTTGATTTATCTCTTTTATAGATCCATTAATATCTTCCACAAAACGATCTCCTGTTTCAAGTCTATCACTAAAATTATAGAAGGTTTGGACAAAATATTTTTTTGATATAGGTTCAATGTAAACAGCATTGGCTTTAAATTGTTTTTTGTCAGCCTTGTTTGTGTTTTCTTGTTTGATAATAGAAAGACTATCTATTTGATTGGAATCATTGTAAAATTCAGAATCAGAATTTTGGTCAATATCATCATCTAATTGGGTAAGTAAATAGGAAACATTTGCTCCAAATCTACGTCCTTTCTTTTTGAATTTTTTTCTAAATAAAAGAGAGGAATTGGCAAGGTAGCCATCTCTGTTCATCGTATTTTCAAAGGCTGTTTGACTTCTGGTAAATGCATCTTCAAATATAATTACAGAATCAATGGCTGTATCATTTTGGTTGATAAGTGCTCCATTTAATTCAAATTTTATGGTGTGAAGAGAATCCAGTTTTTGTTCCACACTAAATTCCATTCGATGACCCTTTGATAGATCATCAGCTCTATTATTTGAATTTTGAAATATAGTTTGATCTGTCAGAAATTTTTGTTGCTCTGAAAAGCCAGTTCTTTCTACACCAACTTGGTTGTAGTAGTAGACGCTGGTTATTTTTGTTTTCTCCGTATTGTAATTTAAATTGAAACCACCATTGTAACTTTCTGGAAATCCGCCATTGTTGCTACCTGAAAAAAAGATGGATTGAACACTGCTTTCGATTCCACCGCCACCGCCACCAAAAGAGTAGTATCGACCACCGCCACCAAATCCGAAATCTAGGCCATCCCCAAAGTTGAAAGATTGAGAACCCATAAAATCGCGATAGTCATTCCAAGACAATCCATTACGACCAGTATTGTTACCAACACCAACTACACTGAACTGTAATTTTTCATTAAATCTATTGTAATTTCCTTTTGCTTCGGCAGTGGATGCTGTACCCACTCCAGCGACTACTTTTCCAAAGCCCCCTTTCTTAAATCCTTCTTTAAGTTCAAGGTTCATTGTTTTATCTGTAGAGGAGGAACTCAGACCAGTTACTTCCTCTTCTTCCGTTTTCGTATCAAAAACTTGGACCTTTGAAATTCCTTCAGCGGGTAAATTTTTAGTTGCAGCTTTAGGGTCAGATCCAAAAAAGGATTTGCCATCTACTGTAACTTTTGATACGGTTTCTCCATCAGATGTTATAGAACCGTCTTGATCGAGGTCAATGCCAGGCAAACGCCTTAATAAATCTTCCACCGTTGAGCCTTGCGGAACTTGAAAAGTGGAGGCATCGTATTCAATGGTATCGCCACGCATTTTTATGGCTGCTTTGGCTTCTTTTACCACGATTTCCATCAATTCGGTGGCAATTTCACTCATTTCAAGTTTGCCCAAATCAAGGTCTTTGTTCTCAATTGGTGAGTTTACGGTGAGTGGTATAAAACCAACATAAGTTGTTTTGACAAGGTAATTTCCCTTTTCAACATTTTTAAACTTGAATGATCCGTCCATTTCACTTCTAGTGTAATCCACCATTGTGGAATCTGTTTTTTCGAGTAATAAAACAGTGGCCATGATTAATGGATTGTCCAATGTGTCTGTTATTGCACCTTTAATATTGTAGTTTTGGGAATAAGAAGATAGGCTGCTTAGTATAAATATTAGAAATATGGCTGTGATTCTCATTAGAGGGTATTTAAATTTTGCTCAAAATTAATGGTTTTGAATAAGACTTATCCATTTCAAATTGTTAATTAAATCATAATTGCTGATATTGAGATAATAAGTCTACCTGTATTTAGAAAGTCATTTAGATAAAATGTTAGTAATTTATCAAAATTAAATTTTATGAAAAAAATAGAATTATCGCCGATTGCGCATGTTTACAATGATCGAAAAGAGATTAAGGATGATGATTGGGGAGAGGTTGTTTCAGAAATCAGACTGGTTGAAGAGATACCAGCAAGAGCTTTCCAAGGAATTGATACTTTTTCGCATCTTGAAATAATTTTTCATTTTGATAAAGCAGATATCAATAAGATAAAACTGGAAGCATTGCATCCAAGAGGAGATACATCGTTTCCTAAACTTGGGATATTTGCACAAAGAAAAAAATACCGACCCAATATGTTGGGTTTAACTATTGTCGAAATAATGGAACACAAAGGCAAATCCATTTTTGTCAAAGGTTTGGATGCAATAGATGGCAGTCCTATTTTGGATATTAAGCCAGTTATGCAAGCATTTTTACCAAGAAAAGAAGTCGTTGAACCTGCGTGGGTAAAGGAGTTAATGAAAAATTATTGGTAAGAGTTTATAATGCTACAATGTTGAGTTCACTCCAGAAAGATAAAAAATCAAAAATGTTTTTTTAGCGATTTTTGCACCTTTCTCAATTCCCTGATGCTCAGGCATCAATGAATCTCAAAAAATGCAAACCTCATCTAAAAAATTCCATTTTGTGAAAATTATCGGCTCATGGAGGAATTTAGTGGAAATGCTTTTAGCTTTTAGCACTTGGCTTTTAACCAATAGCCAACAGCCAAAGACCAACAACGGTTCCACTAAATCCTTTCATGAGCCAAATTATCTCTTTTTGGAGCAGACTCAATGTTTTAATGTTGCAATGCTATAATCAGTTTACCCAAATAGAACATTTCCCAACTAAAGTTATACAAAAGAAGAGTGGGGTTGAAGCCTTGCAAATATCCTTGCAAATGCAGCGGCTTATGCTTTGTCATTTGCCAAAAGTTTTGCGCCAACTTTTAGCGATTGACATATGAGTTGCATTTACAACTAGTAATCTATAACTCATAACTATCTAATTATTTTCTTCTTCTTCTTTTTTTCTTTCCTTGTTCAAATTCCATCATTTCCTCTAAAAATTGAAAAATATCTAGTGGATTAAATTCATCTTCCTCAAAATCATCTTTGAAGTTTTGCATTTTAGCAGCTTCATTGTCCATATCAATAATGTATTGTGGTTTTTTTCCAGTAGCTAACCATTCAGCCAATGCTTCTTTTAAGTCATTGAGTTGTTCATATAATTCATTGCTGTTATCGTGGAGGTCGCTGGCACTTTCGCCCCAATTTTTCTGTCGGCGATCCATTTTATGCATCATGCCCAATTCAGAAGACCTCAATACTTTAAGTTCACCCTTGATTCTAGTAAGTTGGGACTCAATTCCACCAATTTCGTTTTTGATCAGACTTATTTTTTCATCTAATAAATCGGTCATAGGAACCTCAAAGTCTTCAGGCGTAGTTTGGTTGTTTATTGCTATTAATTCTTGTTGGATTTTTAACAATGCCTCGAAATCACCTGTTTGTTTAGCATTGTTTAGGCGAAGCATGTATTGGTGAAACAGTGATCTTTGAATATCAGAGCTTGCACGATCAGGGTGAACTTGATTGGCGAGTTGGAGAAACAGTTTGCGAAAATTTTTCTTTTCCTCTTCGCCCATATCTACTTTAAAATCAGCAAACATGTCCCTTTCAATTTTTCGTCCATATTCATCTTCATTTATAAAATCTTTAGGGTCAAAATCCGACAGATCGTTCATCTGTCCATCCATACCACCGTTCATGAATCCCATGTCGTCTTTCAAACTATTCATTTCATAGTTCAGGTCATCAATATGCCCTTTGTCCTTTTTAGCAATTTTTTTTGATTTTTTAATTCCCCCAATGATTTCTGTAATTTCTTCCAGCAATTTAGAAATAGAAGCCATTCTAGATATACCGTTCACGGCATTTTGTCCAATTTCTTTTATTTGCTCTTTCAGGTTGGAGAGCATAGTTCTATTTCTTTTGAGTTGGGTCTGTAATTTTTTGCGTTGTTTTTTCAACTCTTCCAGCAGGACTTCTTTTTGAATGACAGCTGAGCTTTTAGCAATTCCTTTATCTTCTGGCATTGTAATTTTTTTTGCAAAAGTACAAATTATGGCTATGAATATTAGAGAAGGAGTTGTGATTTTTTCTTTCTAATTGTTCTTGAATAATGTTAAATCACTGTATTAGAGGTAATTAGAAAAAAATATTTCTTATTTTTGATTCCCAAATCGCTTCTAGGTTTAAATTGAGATTAGTTTGTCATGTCCTCAATTTATTTTATCAAATAATATAACCCCCCTATTATGAAAAACTTACTTTTGGTTTTGCTCTTATTCCTATGTTATACTATGTGTATTTCACAAAATTTAAGAGAAGGTTTATTGCTTAATGATTTGGAACCACATCCAATGCAGCCATTGGAAAAGCCAGACTATTTACAAACCGTTATTGATCCCGAATTTGGTACAACCATAAGGCGAATAACAGACAGTAAACCAGGAGATGGAACTGGTCTTATAGGAATTGTTCCTATGTACAGTACTATTCAGGCTTGGAACGCTGATGAATCCTTGATGATTGTTTATGATATTCAAGCAAAACATATATTATTAGATGGGAGAACGTATGAGATTATTGATACTTTAGTTGATGTCGTTCCTGATGAAATCGAAAATATTTTTTGGCATTTTGATGATCCTGATATTTTCTTTTATGTAGATGATACTTCAGGTGATTTTATTCGCTATCATATAAATACTCGATTCAAAGATGTTATAACAAATTTTGTTGATCGCACAGGATGCTCAAGTGCTGACAGTATTAGTTGTGGGAGTGATGTACAAATGATGTCTTGGGATTCTGATGTAATTGGTTTTAGATGTGGTGTTACAAGTCATTGGTCATACAGAATATCAACAGATGAACTAGTTGAGTTTAACATTCCAGGTGACAGCAATATTGCTCCAGGGGCGGCACCAAGTGGAAATTTATTTTATCATGATGGTAAAGTTTATAATGCATCAGGTGAATTTGAACGCGATTTTAAACTGAGGTACGGAAGAGGGCATTCGTGTCTTGGTATGAATGCGGCAGGAGAAGATACTTATTTTGCTGTTTCGTATGAAATATCAGCATCCCCTGATTCTTCCCAGTGCCTTGCAGAAATTTGTGTACACGGAATGAGTACGGGTATAGAGTATCCAATAACAGGTGATAGTAATGGGTATTCTTATCCTAGAGGGGATCTTCACATAAGTGCTTTGGCGCATAAAAATCCAGAACGAGGATGGGTTTGTGCTTCAATAGTGGGTTATGTAACAAATGGTCTATACGGTCAAATATTGTTGGATCAGGAACTAATTATTGCAAGAGCAGACCAAGAAAATATTGAAGTTTACAGAGTAGCACATCACCGATCAAATGAGGAAGATCATGGCTATTTTGCAGAGCCACATGCCACGATAAGTCCTTCTGGAACACGAATTTTGTTTGGTTCAGATTGGAATGGGTCAGGTTTTTTGGATAGTTATGTAGCGGAATTGCCCTCTTATAATCCAAATAATGTAAATACAGTTTCATTAGAGCTTAAAGTATTGCTTTCAGGAGCATTTGAGGAAATGACCAATCTGATGCGTGATGATCTGCGTCAAGCTAATTATATTCCTTTGACAGAACCTTATTCAGGACTGCCAAATTTTAGCCACGAAGGAGCTGGTGGAGGTGAAACAATGGATACCTCGTTATTAAATCAAGATGGTGTAAATGCAATAGTTGATTGGCTTTTTGTAGAGCTAAGAGATGGCAATAATCCGTTAGTTGTATTAGAAACGAAAAGTGTACTCCTTCGTCGCGATGGTACTATTATTGACCAAGATGGTTCTACTAATTTAAAATTTTCAGTAGAAGCGGGCAGTTATTATGTAGCCGTTCGCCATCGAAATCATTTGGGGGTGATGTCAGAAGGTATGTTGGGCTTATCTAGTACACCAACTGTTATTGATTTTACAAATATAAATACAGCAACTTATGGTGTAAATGCTAGAAAACAATTGAATTCAGGTTTGATGACTTTATGGTCTGGCGATGCAAATTCAGATGGGAAAATTGTTTTTCAAGGAATAGAAAATGATCCCAACGAAGTATTTTTTACAGTATTAAATGATCCTAACAATACAAATGATGATGCATTATTTATTTTAAATGGATATATGACAGAAGATATTGATTTAAGTGGTAAGACTATTTTTCAAGGTGACAACAACGATTTAAACAAAATATTTTTTGACATCCTTACCCATCCAGACAACACCAGTTTAAGTTTGAATTTTATAATCACCCAACAAATTCCGTAGGGGCAACCTTTACGGTTGCCCGCGCCAAAATGTGGCAATACGGTTGCCCGCGCCAAAATGTGCGCAGGTACAATGTGGGGCAACCGCAATGGTTGCCCATAAATAATTTTGCGCATTCCATCTAAGCAGTATTATATTTTAATATTGCATATTTTGTTGATATTTAATATATTGTAAAATTTTGTTATGGATTTATTTGGTTTGTGTAGAGGTAAAGTATTGATTTCTATTCCTATCTTTGCTTTTATAAAATTAATTATAATGAAAAAACAGTTTCTAGTATTGATGCTATTGCTATGCTATGTAGCAATTAATGCACAAGACCTGCGCCAAGGTTTACTAATTAATGATTTAGAGCCACGACCAATGCAGCTATTGGCAAAGCCTGGTTATTTGCAAACAGTGGTAGATCCTTCTTTTGGGACAACCATTAGACGGATAACAAACGTTGGGAGTGGTGGGGTTGCAAAACCAGTTTATAGCACTATACAAGCCTGGAACACAGATGAAACTCTCATGTTTCTTTATGAAAGAGGGAGAGGACATTTTTTGTTAGATGGACGTACTTATGAATTTATAAGATATTTAGATGATGTTCGTCCTGATGATTTGGAGAATATTTTTTGGCATTTTAGCGATCCAAATATTTTCTTTTACATAGATGATAGTACAAATGATCTTATACGTTACTATGTGAATACCCAAACAAAAGATATTATAACAAACTTAAAAGACCGAACTGGGTGCGCTGGTAATGTTAGTTGTGGAAATGATGTACAGATGATGTCTTGGGACTCAGATGTAATTGGCTTTAGATGTGGAAATACTGCTTGTTATTCCTACAGAATTTCTACAGATGAAATAACTCAATTTAATGTTCCTGATGTCGGATATACGGCTCCAGAGCCGGGTCCAAGTGGTAATTTATTTTTCCACCAAGGCAGTATTTATGATGCATCTGGAAATTTTGTTCGTGCATTAAATGTACAAGCAGGTTCGGAGCATTCCTGTAATGGAATGTTATCAACAGGTGAAGATGCTTATTTTGCCATTTCGTTTGGTTTGGCAGGTGTAGAAAATGGTTGTTTGGCAGATGTTTCTGCACACAATATGAATACAGGCGTTTGTTTTCCATTAACAGGGGCAGACAATGGCTATGATTATCCCAAATCAGGTACACATATGTCTGCTTTGGCTTATAAAAACCCTGAAAAAGGTTGGTTGTGTGCTTCTATGATGGGCTACGAACAAGATGGTCAAGTATTATTGGATCAAGAATTAATCATTGCGAGAGCAGATGAAGGCAATGTAGAAGTTTGTAGAATTGCCCATCACCGAGCAGATGAAGATGATCCTTACGATTATTGGGGAGAGCCGCATGCTTCTATAAGTCCAACTGGAACAAGAGTGATATTTGCTTCTGACTGGAGTGGTGCAGAAGATGGTCAATCAGTGGAAACTTATGTAGTTGAGTTGCCTTCTTATAGTTATACAAATGTTGAAAATACCGTTTCTGTTGAAATTAAAGCAATGCTTTCTGGTGCGGTAGCAAATGCCGATGCTATGATGAGTGATGATTTACGAGCAGCTAATTTAATTCCAACAACCGAGCCATATTTAGATTTGGATTATTTTAATCATACTGGATCTGGAGGAGGTGAACAAATTGATGTAGCTTTGTTAAATGCAACAGATGAAAATGCAATTGTTGACTGGGTAATGATTGAGTTGAGAGATGCAAACAATCCTACCAATCGAATTGAAACGAAAAGTGCCCTCCTTCGTCGCGATGGTTCTATTGTAGACAAAGATGGCTCTCCGTCGTTAGAGTTTCCCGTTGCGGATGGCAATTATCACATTGCAATCAGACATCGTAACCACCTGGGTGTAATGACACAAGATGCTGTTGCCTTATCATCTGCTAATACCTTGGTAGATTTTAGCAATGGAAGTACAACAACCTACGGAAGCAATGCCCAAAAGCAATTAGAATCTGGCATGATGGGAATGTGGAGTGGTGATGCAAATGCAGACGAGCAAATTGTTTTCCAAGGAATTGGAAATGATTCAAATGATGTGTTTTTTACAGTATTAAATGATCCCAGTAATCCAAATAACAACGCAACAATGATCATAAATGGTTATATGACAGAAGATGTTGATTTAAGTGGCGAGACCATTTTTCAAGGTATAAACAACGATGTAAATAAAATATTTTTTGACATCCTAGCCCATCCAGGCAACACCAGTTTAAGTTTGAATTACATAATTAGTCAACAAATTCCGTAGGGGGCGATTCTTGCGGTTGTTCGCGCCAAAATGTGGGCATGTAAATTCGTGGTTTATTGCGTTTGTCCACGCCAAAATATACAATACAATGGGTAGTCATAAAGGCTGCCCATTTTTTTTGTGGAGCAACTGTTTTATTTTTATTAACTTTTTCTAATGCCCTCCAAAAATCCCGTGTTTGAGATTCATTTGGTGATCTAGTGCTGGAAAACCCAGAAGCATTCCGTCATTATATTCTAGGACAATTTTATAGTATTGTTAATTTACTGTTCATTTATTTGGGTGCTACACCTTTTCTAAATGAGAATTTCTTCTACCATGTTCATTAAAAGTATATTCTAAAATTCCAGTTTCAGCCGAAACTACGAAAAAGGACTCTCTAGTTTCTCCAAAAAGTTCAAATTCACCAGTAATAATCCATCCCATATTTCCAATAACATCAAAATTACTATTAAATACTGCTTTTACAATTTTATGGTTTTGATACATTAGATATTTTTTCATAAACTGTTCTGTAATTTCAATAGCTTCCTTTTCACCAAAGTTAAACTCAAATTCAATTTTTCCTGATTCATCAGAAACTAAACAGTATTTAGCAAGCTTTTTGGGTCCATATTCATAATTAATTAACCAAAAAAGTTTATTAGCTATAGTTGTGTTTTCAATTTGAATTATTTTAAAATATTCATATTGATCCGCATAGCTTAAATGCACAATTTTGTTAATCTTTGTATGTTTCATAAATTAGTCAATAGATTCGATAACCAAATTAACCACTTTATCTGTTAAATCCAGTTTTGGTAGATTAGTTAATAAACAATTTGTCTCAAGTGATATTTTATCCAAGTTTTTTGTTGGATTTAAAGGAATCATTCTAGTTAGATTAGTAATTTTATCAATAAGTATATCTTCAACATATACTCCCCAACTATGACCTTTCTTTAGAAAAACTTCATCAAACTCTTTTTCATTTACAAGAAAAATAGTCCTATTGTCTGCAAAATAAAAAATGTCAATAATATTCATAACCCCATATCTCTTAGTTTGATTCTGTCTACCAACTTATATTTTTCAATCTATATTATACCCACCATGATTTTCAGGTCTTTCCAGAGATACTTCAATTTTGGTAAAATTTTGCAATAATTCATTTAAAAGTTCCTTGGGACTACTTATTCTAAAAATGTTACTCCCTAACTCTTTTTTGACAATAAGTTTGTATACATCTACTACTGATAAGTCTATATGGTTAGAAATAATCTCAGCTGCTCTTTTTCTTGCTGATATTTCGATATCTAATTTTATTATATATTCTCCAGATACTCCATGCTCATTAGTTGCAGCCTGATAGGAAGCTATAAAAAAAGGTTCAAACTTTAAGTTCTTTGGGATTATGAGTCTTAATCCTCCAACTTTACCAGAATCTTCTTTAGACCAGCATACCCAATCTTCATTTAATTCATACAATGAAATTTCTTCTACAGGAAGATTAAAGTATTTGCTTGCGGTTTGTAGAATGCTATCATTCATGTTTAAGTTGTTTAATAAGCATAATCAGCCCCTTTATAGTTGGAGTTTTTCCATCTTTCGATCCAGTTTTCTGCGATAAGCATGTGAACTGGATTATTCGTTTTTTCGGCAAGTGTTACCAATTTTTCAGCAACTTCGTGATACTTCCAACCTGTACTATTCAAAGTTAGCCAAGCCTTTCCAAATTCAGCTTTTTCAAAAAAATCATCAAATAAATGTTTTTTATCTGAATTCGGATTTAACCAAGCTGGTAATTGATTTATATCTTTCAGGAAATCTGGATTGCAAATTTCGTAGCTTGATGCCAAGCTAATATTTTTTTCTATGAGATGAATTTCTGAACTTGGAAAATCTCCTTTATAATCACTAGTATCTTTTAGGTATGTAAGTGGTGTGTTTTCTTGGTTGAAAAACTTTTCTATGCTAATAAAGGGATACGAATTTGAAGAATTAATACTTTTTTTATTTGTCTCTAACATATTACGCAAATCATTCAAAGAGAAACCCAACTTCAAACCAAGTTCTTGAGTAAAATTAGTCAGTTCTCCATCTATTTCAATCCATTTATATGGTATAAGCATTAAAAACTGTTGATCTGTGCGAGCAGTTTCTTCAATATATCCCCATTTAGGAGAATATTCTGCATATACTTTTTGCCTATCAATAAACCAATGGTAAAGTATTCCTTTATGTGTGGCATTATCACCAACAAATAATGGAATAAAACATGGAGGATGGGGATACCAATGACTTGCTGGTGTATAACTATAATTATCCACTAAAATTTCTTTTGTATAAATTTTAATGACCTTATCGTGGATTCCAATTTTGTTTAAAATTGTTTTTTTCATTAACAATATTTAAATTGGCATTTCCTTTGGTTATTACTTTTTCGCCATAAATTTCAAAGTCAGATATAAATACTCAATCAATGTCTTTTTGCCAAATTCAGTAATAAAAGCTACATTTCCAGGCAAATTCTTAGCTCAACAGTTATCAAAGATCAATACTAATTTCAGCTAATAACTTCCAATCAACTTGTTTATCAAAATCATCCCATTCAATATTCGTATTTGGCCAATCTTTAGGCGGAAGATTAGAGACTACAAAAATACTACCATATGCTGTTGCTCTTAGTATATCATCGGTATTTTTATTTTTTAAAATGATAACCAGACTATTTATTACACTTTTTTCATTTTGATTACGATAAGTATTTGCCCAACCTCTTAATGCATCTGCACGAGTACCCGAAAACTCAGATTTATTTTCAGACATTTCAAAAGCTTTATCTCTATATTTTTCCAAACCCCAATAGAAGCATAAAACACTTATTGAACCTGAACGCACAATTGGATCTTTATGATCACAATACTTATAAATAATAGCTTCCAGTTCGCGTTTTTCATCGCCATTCAAATCATGATTTTTACCACAATCTATGAGGATACTGTATAATTCATCAAAATCAGTTTCATTTTCTAGCTTATTTATTATTTGTTTTACATTTTTTGTCATTTTGCATAAAAACATTCTTAATTACATATCCTTGAATATCATTGATTTAAAATTACTAAACTTATCATATTCAACCTTTCGTCGTTCATAATACTAATTAAATAATTGGTTATTCCATGTATCAATAGCATCTTCTTTATAAAATGGTTCATTTCTTTCTGCTGCAATGTCGAATCCATACTTTTTACAAGTTTTGGCATGAGCTTTTTAGTATAATAATCCTTTACTCATCAACTCAGATTCTCTCATTTCATTAGTTATAAAATCAAATTTATTCGGATTACTTTCACCACGCTCCGCTACCATCTAAAATTACAATTTATTGGGATTACCAAACCAGCACTCAACATCAAAACCTTCTGATTTCAAGATATAGGAAAAATCATTAATTTGCTCTGTAGGCCAATTTTTATAAATAGCTTTTCTAAGGTCTGGTGCAGCATCAATATCTAATTGAATTATTGCTATTGCTGCAATCATTGATACAGTTAAAGTGCCAAATTCTCTTGTTCGAGTATTTATTTTATTAACAACTTCTTGTAAAAGACAACTTAACAGTTCACTTGGATAATCACTTTGATTAAGTAAACTCAAATTAATTAAGATTGGTACCTTCTCTCTTGATTTTTTAGCTTTTCCTAAAAAACTAATTAGCTCAGATACGTTATATTTTTTATATTTTGGAGTTGGTGTTTTAAAATATTTTAATTTCATAAATTTTCTGAAAGCAGTTTCAACTTATTAATTTTTAACATTCAGTTTTCTAATATACTGTTTCAACTTCGGTGCTTCTGGTTCAAATTTAGTACTTTTTCAAATTGTTTAAATCTAAAAAACAACATAAATCGACTTATCATTTGGGCTTTTTATACTTCTTAGTCTCTTTGTCAAGAAGTTTTAAAAGTGTAGGCATTCTGTATGGACCATGCATTCTTAATATATTATTTGAAGCCAATTCCAAGTCTAAACCTACTGAAGAGATATATAAAGGATTTTTACTTTTTCCTCTACAAATTTCAATTACATTTTTTTTATTCAGGTGGAATGATTTTTTAGCAACTCCAATGATTGGAATTTTATTATTTAGCTCTTGGTACAAATATCCACCTAATCCTAATTTATTTTGATCATCTAAAAAAACATAACTATCAACTATAATAGTACTAATTTTTGCCAAATTTACGTTTTTAAGTAAATGTAAAATACAAGGAAGTTCCCTCTTAAAAAAACTACCTGATTCATATTCAGAAACCTCGTCTAAATTTGAGTATAAAATATTGCTTGGCTTTTGGTCATGCCAGTCTTCGAAAAGTAAGCCTACAACCCTTGCTTTATTTTTGATATAATAAACATCTATAGCTAGGTTTGACATAAAAATATTTAATTGATAATTTTTTTATTCATTCTTTCTAAAACTATCTAATAAAATATAGTCCATACTATCCTTATTCTCATCAATATTGTAAAATTCAAGCTCACTTCCATCTTTATCATATAGCCAATATTTTATGCATATACCTTTTTCAAAAAAAGCCTTTTCTTCTAAAATTTTATTCCCATTTTCATCATAATTTAAAATTTTTCCTTCTAAAAGACCATTTTTATAAGTATTAATACTTATAACATTCCCATTTTTATGATATTCAATTTCCTTTCCTGATTTATACCCATTCTGGACATTGTATTTTAAATTTAAAGTATTGTTGAAATACTCGAACACTTCACCTGTATATTTTTTATTTAGCTTGTAATATACAGGAATAGAATGATCAAATCTAATTTCTAAATTTTCAATATTCATAAATGATTTTTATTAATTATGTCCACAAGTATTTACACCATCAGTAATAAATCCACAATTGCTGCATCTAACCATTGGTCGGGGTTCGGAACTCTTATTTAAGGTCCTGTTATGCAAATCAAATGAATCTAAATCAGCCTCTGTGACTTTCTTACCAGTTTTAAGTTCACGAGCTTTAATAGCCTTATCTAATGCAACAATTTCTGCGTGTGCTCCTGGTTTACCATCTTTTGGACCTGGAGTTGCAACTCCATTTTTAATATCTAATTTCCTCTGTTTAATCCTGTTTTTTATAATATCATGAGCATTTTTTACAAATTCATCGTAAGCATCTCTACCGTGTTTTTTTGAAATTTGAAAATTTTGTCCAAAAAATATTTTTTTAGTTACTGGATCATATACTCCAGCAAGGCATGGTCCATTTTTTGAGCCAGATTGTGTAGCTATCAACCGTTTAGCTTCAAGCTCTACAACCAACTCTAAATCTGGCTTATCACCATCCTCATAAGCCTTCCCCTTCTTCTTACCTGTTTTCGGATCTGGCTTTGGTTTCAGTTTCGGTGCCTTTGGCTCAAATTTAGTACTTTTCTTTGGATTATTTACATCCAAATTTGTACTATTCTTAATTTTGGGAGGGTCAAATTTTATATTTACAAATTCAAGCAATATCAGGGCATCCGTAGCCTGTAGACCTGAAAAACCTTTTTCTTTGATTCTTTTAAAAAATTCATATTCTGGTACAGCTCCTTCAAGAAATGAATTTCCAACATTTTCATTTCCTTTGGCATAATTGTTTGCTGCTGTATTTCCGCCAAATATCAACCTTGAACCTATTGCAATGGCTGCTCCTGTCATTCCTTGACCTATACCAAAACTTGCCAAAATATTAGAAGCTACACTTCCTAATGTAGGCAAACTAATTGATATACCTGCCGTTGTACCAGCCATTGAACCTATTCCAAATAAACCTCCAACCGTAGCAGCACCAGCACCTATAAAAGCACAGGTTAATATTTCCTTCGTATAATTTATTGCTGCCATAGCAAAGGCACCCAACCAAGTTTTTATGTTGGGAGCATAAGAAATTAATCCTCCAGCAGCAGAACATGTCATTGTATGATCGCCTGTTATACAGTCTACTTCCTGAGATACCATATCTCCTTTTGAGTCTGACCATGTTCTTTTGTCATGTACACCCTGTCCACAGACCAATGCTCCCCTAACGGCTGCTATTGTCCCTCCAACTGCTCCAGCAACTGCTCCAATTGCAACTAGTGCCAATCCACCTGTAGCAACTGTTGCTGCGGCAATTGCTACAGCTAACAATGCTAAACCGACAGCTGCCAAAGCAATGATATACATATATTGAGTGCAACCAAAATCAAACCAATGGGTGGTACACTTGTCTTTTTTAGTTATAAAAATATGACCAGCAGCATTCTTAGTACCTTCTCTTGAACCTTGTAATTGAGCAGGAATAGCTCCCATAGTGCACATCCAAAAATCTTGATCTGTTATTATTTTTTGTCCCATTTTGAGATTTATTACTTTTGAATGTGCGAAAGTCTTCTTTTATTAATACCCAATTTTACTCTGTCGTTTTTTCTAATAAGAACTAAAGAGTAAATATTCTCAATTATTACTCGGCTTAAAATGTCACCTAACAAAACCGAAGTACTGAAAAACAGAAATTTTTTGACCTCAAAATTTTCACATACAATATCTTCTGTATAACCTACTTTAAAACAATACTTGTTGCGTATTAAAATACTTACTATATTATCTTGAATTTCAATTGACATATTCATTAATTTACAAGTCCAAAATATTGATTCTATCCTTACTGGTTATCTTTTGAGTACTTTCGACAATCTCCTTTTTAATATTAGAATTAGAATCACTATCTAATTTGTAGTTTAGTTTTGTATAAACTTTTTCAGAATCCAAAATTTCATTTCTAGCTAAATTTGCTTTCAATATTTTTCCAGAATGAGGATTTATTAAGTAATTGCCATTTTCGACTAATGAAGTACTTAGTTTCTTTAGATCAATATAATCTTCAAAGCTTTTATAAGCTTTTTGATAAAAGCTTCTCTCTAAGGGTCCACTAGGAATAGCATTTGTTTCGAACTTTATATTTTCTGAGGGACGGCTTTGAATAAATTGCTTATTTGCTAATATTGAGAAGTCCCAATACAACATTGCAGTATTAAAGAAATTAGGCTTTTCAATAATCCTGTTTTTTTCCGTAACTGATTTTCCATAAAAATCATTAAAAAGGACTACAAAAAATTCACTACCTTGAATAGCTTTGATTAACTTTTTCGGATTGGCAAAAGTATGGTCATTTAAAGAAATGATATTTTCAATATCTTTATTAACATTACTTGCTTTAAGCATTTGTTCCTTCGTATCATTCCATTTTGATAATAAGAGGTCAATATTTAGTATTTCAACTATTTTACCATTATTATCCATTTTGAAATGCAGTTCATTATACATTCTCCCAAATGCCTGACTTAATTCTGATATTTCTTGAACAAGTGGATTATTAGACTCTAGCAAAATGTTTTCAAGCATTAGCAACTCACATTCTATATAATCTTGCTCAACTTTTAACACACGAAAATCCCAACGAATTCGCGCAGTCGATTTCATTTTTACGTTTATAGCTTTCGTCTCCGATTCTATTGTCAATGTATAACGTTCAGAAAACTTATTTTTAATTAAAATTAAATTATTCATAATATTATTTAATTTATAAAAACATCACCTTCATCTAATCTAGTTTCGCCTGCAATATGATTATTGGGTGAAGATATATCTATAAGATTTCCAGCACTACAAATAACATCTCCACATTCTGATAAAATCTTAACCCCATTAGAATCAATTACAATAGCATTAGTACCTACCTGAAGCGTTATTTTTTCTTTTCCGTCAATTGTTATACTACCGTTATTATCCATAATCAAAAACGAATTTGGAGGTTCGTTTTTCTTTCCTCCAACATTTATATTTGCAGTTGCGGCGGCATTTGTTGTGTGGTTTCCTGCTCCGTCCATAAAGGTGTTTGCACTTCCATGATCTGATAATAGGACACTTCCCTGATCCTCATCCATCGTCATTGTACTCCCACTCCTAGTCGTAAAACTCTTGATTTTATTATTAGCATCTCCACCAGCCCCGTTAATTCCATGAAACAGACTACCCATTATAAATGGTCGGTTTGGGTCACCATACCTATAACCCAAAATTACTTGGTCACCGTTTTCAGGAATAGAGACAAATCCACGATTGGTTCCTACATTTTCGCTGTGTCCTGCATCAGGTGTCATTACACGCACCCAATTGCTTGCTAAATCTTGAGCTTCTTGCCATTGTGTTTGCACCTTTATCCGTCCTTTTTTCTTTGGATCATCATTTGACATAACCTTGGCAATTTCTGGATGGGCAACTGGATTAGCAATATTTGGCTCAGGCAAAACTTGTACAGCAGCTGGTACAGCTTCAAAGTGGTTTAGGTAATTAAAATTTTCTGAGGAGGTATGGTGTACGGAAGTCACTAAATATTTCTGTACAACACCTCCAGTTCCTCCATATTTTAAATCTATTTTTACGCCTGGTCTTAGTGATCGTAAAGTTGTACTACCTCTTGCCGTTGACAAACTAGCTGAAGCCGCCGCCTGCGTATTTTTTAAAACATCATCTAAACTTTTTTTATCTGGAACTCTTGGACCTGAAGTTATTAAAGGATAAAAGTTAAACAAATCTTTTGAAGCTTTAAAGGCGATACTACCAATTTCATCTAATCCTTGAACGGTGTCTTTTGTAGTTCCGAGAAGTTGCACATTTCTTGTAGAGTGGTAGGAAAAACCACCGTATTGAACTGGTCTCAAACGAGACAATATTTGTACATTCTTGGTATCAGTTCCATAAGTTATTGAGTAGTTTGGCAGTTTTGCTGGTTTGCCGAATAACAAATTATCACCATCATAGTAGAACCACTCATTAAATTGGCAAGCGAGCCTTTTAAGAAAGGCGAAATTGCTTTCTCTATATTGAACCATATATTCAATTTTATCTGAATACTTGGGTTCAATAATGGTCTCTAATCCTCCAGCATAAGAAGAAGCTTCACTAATTATATCTCTAAATGCTCTGTCTGTCCAAGAAAACAAATGCGGTCCAGATTCTAATAAAATTGTTTTTGAAAAACCAGAAACGATTAAATCTCCGAAATGTCCATTGCGGTAATCCATATTTACGGAGGTTACAATGCCCGTAAATTGATTATCTCCCATTAAAATAATGGCTAACTTTCCTAGCCATTTTGATTTGTCAAGTGTATGGTTGCCTATGGCTTTCATAACTTCGTGGCTAATTATTATTGTAAATGTATGGTGATCATACATTTTTTGGACTATACTTAAATGCTTATAACTGTGTACAGGTGTTCCGTCTATTCCAATGAGTACTTTGGGTATTTGGGGCATATTTTACTTGTCTTTTTAGCGTTATTTTAATGGGAAACACACATACCATTCCTAGCACATTTAATGAAAAAAATAATTACTTAACTATTTTCATTAAATATGACACAATTGCATAGCATATGCTATTTTACTAGAAGTTGAAATTCTTTTATTAAAGGGCTTAAAGAAAGCAATGAATGCAAGAGTGAATTCTCTTACATTTATTCATTGTATAAATAAATTCAACAGGAAAAAGGTCAACGCAGTTGGTAAATAAGAACTAAAAAACCTTCCTTAAAAATTTATCAGCATGCAAATTAATATCACCCAATCTCCTCCAAAAACGCCAAACAAGTCTCTTGAATGGTTTTTTCAATTGGAGTGTATTTAAAATCTGGGAGTGCTTTTAAAAGCTTGGAACCATCATATAATTTAGTAGCATTAATGGTACGAGCTGTGTCTTTTGTTATCATTGGAGGTTTTTTGGTGATGAATGAACGCAGTTTTTCTGCCTTCCAAGCTATACTGGAAAGAAAAGGAGTTGCTGCTTTTGTAGCTGGTTTTTTATTTAAATATTTTGCAATTAATTCAAACAAATTTTTATAAGATAAATTTTCTGAATTGACGATGAATCTATCGGAATGAACATCGCTTTCCATTAAAGAAATCATCGCTGCGGCAACGTCTTTTACGTCTACAAAACCAGTGGTTCCTGTCGCGTAATATTTGGGATTATTCCAAGCTCTTTGAAAGAGTTTGCCTGTTCCTTCATTCCAATCACATTTTCCCAAAATAACGGAAGGGCAAACGATGGCTGCATTTAAACCTTCGGCAATTGCTCGGTAAACTTGCATTTCAGCTTTTTGCTTAGTTTTTGAATAGATTGAGCTTGGAATCTCTCTGTCCCATTCTGCTTCTTCATCAATTACTTTATGTTCTAATTTTTGACCAAGGGCTGCAATTGAACTTACGTGAATCAGCTTTTTTATATTTTGGTCTAATGCTGTATTTACAACATTGCTGGTTCCGTCTATATTAATTCGCTCAAGGAGTTCTTCTTCTTTTGGGTCAAATGAAATTTTAGCTGCGCAATGGTATACTTTGTCTACATTTTGCATAGCATCTTCCAAAAAAAAGACATCCAAAATATCTCCTTCAATCCAATTTATGGAGGAAAATTTTTCCAGTATATTTTTATCGCTCGTTGACCGATAGATAGCGGATATTGGCTCCTTATTTTTAAGAAGTTGTTCTAATAAATGAGAACCAAGAAAGCCCGTTCCGCCTGTTACTAGTATCATTGCTGTAAGTTATTGTACTTCTTTTATAGTAACAAGTGAAAAGCGTATTTATATTTAGGGAATGCTTCAATGTTGCAATGCTTTAATGCTTCAATGTTTTTAAGTCTTTGATAATTAATTTATTATGAAAATTTATAGCTATTGTATAAAACTTAGAAGTGGGGGATGTGTGGAGGAAAAAAATGGGCGATGGAAGGCAAAAATGGGCGAAACTACGCCCGATGCGAATGGAAATGATAAAAACAATCTTTGGGTTTTGCATTTCTTTTGCCAACGGACAGTTTTTGCTATTGCCTATCTCTTTAAATTTTGTTTTATCATTGGAGTGGACAGCGGGGAGACTACTTGATCGAAGATGATCCTCGCCGTCCGTATTTTAATAATTATGAGTGATGAATTATGAATTTGCATTTAACCACACACCTAATAATTATGAATTTGCATTTAACCATGCAGGTATCAATTATGCGTTATGAGTTTGCATTCAAACACAACAAATTTTGAATTTTAGAGATTGAATGAATCATTTTTTTAGCTATACATCTCAGCTCTTGTAATTTTGCAAAGCCAATTTGTAAACATCAATGGCGTTTTGTCTTGCTGGTTTGTGTTCTACAATTGGTTGCGGGTAATCATCTGTGCCAAATTCTGGAACCCATTTTTTCACATATTTATGTTCTTTGTCAAATTTTTGCAGTTGCGATGTGGGATTGAATACTCTAAAATAGGGAGCAGCGTCGCAGCCAGAACTTGCTGCCCATTGCCAACCGCCTACATTCGAGGCAAGGTCAAAGTCCAGTAATTTTTTGGCAAAATATGCCTCGCCCCAACGCCAATCCGTCAATAAATGTTTTGTGAGAAAGGACGCTGTAACCATTCTAACACGGTTGTGCATAAATCCAGTTTCGTTTAATTCACGCATTCCTGCATCTACCATCGGATAGCCTGTTTTACCTTCACACCAAAGTTTAAAATGAGCTTCATCATTGATCCAAGGAATGTTTTGGTATTGTGGTTTAAATGCACTATCTACAGAGTGTGGAAAATGATATAAAATCATTTGATAAAAATCTCTCCAGATCAATTCATTCAAGTATTTTTCATTTAACTTTAAAGAAAATTTGGTAAGTTCTCTAATGCTGATCGTTCCAAATCTTAAATGTACACTCAATCTTGTTGTTCCTCGAATAGCTGGAATGTCTCTTGTTTGATCGTAGTTTTTTATAATTTTTTCATCAAAATCTGGGCTTGGAAAATCAATGGATATTTCATCAAAACCAATGTCCTTCATGCTTGGGATTGGAAGCTGTTTTGTTTTTAAAAAATTGTCGAAATATTTTTCATTTGGATAAGATTTGCAATGAAAATCTGTGAGCACTGATTTCCATTTATTGCTGTATGGCGTGAAAACGGTGTAGGGTTTTCCATCATTTTTTAGCACTTCATTTTTTTCAAAAAACACATGATCTTTTGATCCTTTGAACGTAATGTCCTTAGAATGAAGCAGTTCGTAAACTGCTTTATCTCGATTTTGGGCATAGGGTTCATAGTCGCGATTGGTGAAAACGGCGGCAATATCAAACTCCTTTATAAGACTCGCCCAAACCTCAATTGGTTTACCGTACTTAATAATAATACTTGACCCTAGCTTTTTTAATTTGCTGTGAAGGGCTGTTAGATTATCGTGAATGAATTGAACACGCTTGTCCGTTTTGTCCTCTAATTTATCTAAGATATTTTTATCAAAAATAAACAAAGGCAAAACAGGATGATCGCTTTTAAGCGCATTGTACAAACCAGCATTGTCATGAAGCCTAAGATCGCGACGATGCCAAAAGATGGTGATTTTCTGACTCATTTTATTTTAACAAATCATAGGGTGAAATGTTTATACTGTAGAGCCAAGGCATGCCTTATCTCTACCATTGTTTTTAATTTTTAATAAAATCCAATAATTCTGTTATGAAATAATCGGGTACTTCGTTGTGTAGAAAATGTCCAGCGGTTTCGGAAATTCTTAATCTGAAGTCATCGGGCATGCCTTTTTCCATATCATAAAATTGATCTAGGATTAGAGCACCGTCTGTTTTTCCTGCTATTGCAAGGGTAGGCATTTTGGGTAACTGAGCGTAAAATTTACCCAGTTCTTTATCATTTGCATTGTCAAAAAACGACCAATAGTAGGCAAGGGCAGCTTCTGTTCTGCCTGGCAAAGCAAAGGTTTGTTTAACTAACAACTTCACTGTGTTTTTTGTAGTCTTTCATATTGGGCGACCATCTTTGATAGAGCGTGTCAACTAATTTGAAATCATTCTTTTGCATTTTTTTTACAGAGCGTTTCTTATTTCTAAAGACGAAAAAATGCCTCGCTTTTATGAGTAATTTTAAAGAAGGTTTTATGAATCTAGGGTGGGGGATTGCAACTGTAATCAGTTTAGTAACTTTATCAGGAGCTAAATTTGCCAGTGCATAAGCAATGGAAGCTCCCCAATCTTGCCCAACTAAATAGAATGAATTTATACCTAAATGTTCTGTTAATTTTAAAATATCTTCAGCTATTTTTTTGCCCGAGTAATCATTGTCCGTTGCCATATCAGTTGGGTAATAACCTCGCATATTTGGTGCTATGCATTTATACTTATCTGAAAGTTGTGATATGGAATAATCCCAAGTGTGAGCAAGGTCGGGAAAACCGTGTAAAAATACAATTGCCTCACCACTTCCTTTTTCAATAAAATGATAGTTCAAGCCATTTATTTTTGCTTGATTTATTTGGTGTATACTTAGTTTTATATCTTCTACTGGTTTGGTTTTTTTTGGCTCCCTTTGGCAAGCTCTGGGATATAAAGGTATAAATTTTTTAGTTTGATGAATTTATTTTCGTAATTTTTGTTTTGAAGTTGTTTTAATGATGTTGAAAAATAATTCTGAAATGCAATATAATATGATTAAAAGATTTTGGCATGTTTTGATAATTTTAGCCTTAATATCATGTCAAAATCAAGAACAAGTTTCGTTATCCTTGGAAGGAATCCAGAATTTTGATTTGATAGAAACTTTGGAAACATCCAATAAAATAAACAAACCAGTTCTTTTGTATTTTACGGGTTATGCTTGTGTCAATTGTAAAAAAATGAATGATGATTTATTGAAAGATACGGAAATTATAAAGTATCTCAATGAACACTTTATTTTGATTCCACTTTATGTGGATGATTCAACAAAAGCAAAAAAAGAAGAATGGGAAAAAAGTATTTTTAATAAGCGTATGGTAAGGCATGTAGGAAAATTGAACGTTCGTTTACAAACCATTTTAACACGCACAGGAACGCAGCCAATATTTGCGATTGTAGAAAATGAAGACAGTATGCATTCGTATATTGGATATACAAGAGATCGAGTTGAGTTTTTGGATTTTTTAAAGAAAGGGAGTAGAGATTAAATACTGCCAATCATTGCTGAAGCACATGTTATTATTGCTTTTTTCTGAATTACCAATTTAGAGCTTCAGGAGCTTGTTTAAATAATTTATTGGTTCTGTTTAAATTCTTTCTTTGGCGTATTAATTCTTTCCATACAGTTGGGTGTGAGGAGGTTTTTATATCTTTTTCTATAGCAGCCATAATTTCAGATTTAAGCAATTCTAATGATTTTTTCAAATCTAAATCGTCCGCTATTAACGGATCACAAATTTGTAAAATTTCCTCTTTGTTACTTGCTAATTTAATTTTAACGTATCGCTGAAGGTCTGAAACATAATTTTTTCCTTGTTTTTTTCTAGCTGCAACTAATGCATCTCTTTCATTTAAAGATAGTAGCTCAAGAGTATAGTTTGCTTTTTTATATTTCTTACTATTTTTGTTATTGCTTATTGGTACAAAAAGAAAAGTTTTGCCTTTTATATCTAAAGTGAGATAGTCCATTGCATTTTCAATTCTTGGATTAATCATAACCGCTTTACCTTTAGGTGGTTTTTTCTTTATAACCGCTTTACCTTTGGGTGATTTTAGTTTAATTACATTTCCAGTAGGGTCAAAAATAGCAAATTTAGCAGATTTGTGATGCATATTGCATTTCTTGCATGCAAGTAAATAATTCAACCAAATAAAACATTTTTCAGGATGAAAAGATTTGGGATAAATATGTTCAATGTCAATTGATTCATTATTTTCGCAATAATTACAAATGCCTTCACTAATGCAGAGTTTATACAATAAGGCTCTGATTTTTTCAAACTTCAATTTTGAATCATTAGTGCTTGATTTACGCTTCCATAATGTTATCGCCTTCTTTGCTTTTTTATCAAACCCTGTAATTGTATCTATTAGTAATTGCTTTGAAGCAAGGTGCTCTGTCAAATCTTTTGGAAGTGTACTAGAATTCAAAATTATCATCGGTCGAGAATGTTTTTTGTAGCGTTGATAATCGTTTTTTATCCTTTGGGTCTAATTTGCCAATAGATTCGAGCATATTGAGTCTAGCTAACTCTTCTAGCATTTCTTGTGATGACTCATTCCTTGTAACATTTGTACCAAAAATTTCCGTTCCGTAAGCATCCAAAATATTGCCATGGACCAATCTGTTAAAATCATCTTCATCAATCATTCTGCTTTTTTCATCTGAAGAAGGATGTTCTAATTTCCAAATATGAGAATTTTCTGCTGATCTACAAATGATTGGGCTGTGTGTTGTTACGATGAATTGAATTTTTGGAAAATATTTTTTAAACCAATTGCCGATTTTTGCTTGCCAAGTTGGGTGTAAATGAATGTCTACTTCATCAATTAAAACAACTCCTGGCAAATTGATGCTTTGCTCATTTAGGTTTTCTTCAGAAAATACTTTTTCAAAACCATATTGCTTCGTTAATTGACGAATGATTTCGGCTGTCATTCCAAATACTGATTGATAGCCATCACTCATTTCAAACAAGTTAACTTCTGTACCTGATGGGTCAGTAAACACAATTCCATCCGAATCAATTTTAGTTATTTGAACACCATTTGGAAGCAAATCAGTATCATTAAAAAAGGAAATGATTTTATCGAAAATACTTTTATCTAATTTAGAATCTAACTGTTTAAATTTCAATTCAAGCAACCAATCAACAGGTGAAATTAAAGAAAAATCGTTTCTAAATAAAGTGATGTGAGCGTCTACTTTCTTATTTGAAAAGTTGCCCCGTTGATTTGAGAACTTATCACCTATTTGTCTGTAAGAACCAAATGCAGCACTAAACCAACCATTGTAGTTGAATATTTTTTGTCCTTCATTTAGATCAAAACCTTGATTTGCTAGAATAGGTTTAATATATGCAGATGGTCGATTGATAGATGTAAATACGAAAGCAAAAAATAAATTTGCTTCGTTTTTAAGTAATTCGGGACTTGGGTCATTTTTTTTATCAACCTGAACTTGTAAAAAACAAGAAGACATTGTTGTTACATCCTCATTACTGATCCATTTACTAAAATCTACGTTAATCGTATCTCTAAAATTTTGACTAAGCAGTGAAAGAGAAATCATTTTTAGCAAGGTGGATTTTCCAGTTCCATTATCTCCCAGAATGACATGCCAGCCTGCTTTATTTTGAAAGTTCATTTCAAAATCCTCAAAGACCTTAACATTTATAATTTTTACTTTATTGATGTACATAGCTTATTCGTAATCATTTTACCAAATTTACAAAATAAAAACATGAGCTATTGGGGAAACTGAAAATTAATGGCTAAAACCCTGATTCTTCTATTTTATCCAATTGGTGTGTTCGTTGGTTTCTGCAATTATCCGTTGCAATATATGGAACGAATTGGAACTGATTTGGGTCGTTTGGAGAGACGTAGCATGCTGGGTCGTTATTCCAAAATCTTCTCCAAAGCTACACCTCTAGATCCTTTTATCAAAATAGTTGTATCTGAGAAGTCTTGTAAATCAAACCAAGCTTTGGTTTCTATATTATCTGGAAAATAATGAGTGCATTTTGATTTAAAAGGTTCAAACTCTTTTCCTACAAAAATTAAATGCTTTAAATTGAGACTTGCGGCAAGGTCGGCAATTTTTTCATGCTCGGCACTGCTGTATTCTCCAAGTTCGAACATTTCACCGAGGATTGCCACTTTGTTCTTGGCGCTTATTTTCTCTAAGCTTCTAAGTGCGACTTCCATGCTGCTAGGATTCGCATTGTAAGCATCCAAAATAATGGTCGTGCTGTCTTTTTTTATAATCTGCGATCTGTTATTGCTTGGACGATAAGCTTCAATTGCTTTTTTCATGTTTTCAGTAGACACATTGAATTTTACACCAATGGCAATTGCCGCTAAGACATTGTCAAGATTGTACCGACCGATGAGTTGAGTTTGGAATATTACAGGATCGGGAATTGGTGCTGCTTTGCCTGGTTTTTTTGGATGCCAAACAATTTTCAAATAATCATCTGACGGCAAGGCTTTTCCATTGATGTCATAAAATTTCCCCGTTCCGTAAGTCGTTACTTTTTGAATAAAATAAGCAATTTCAGAAACTTTATAATCGCTCATATTTACAAAACATCTTCCGCCGAAAGGTTCCAAAAATTCAAATAGTTCTGCTTTGGCTTTTTTTACGCCTTCAGGACTACCAAAGCCTTCAAGGTGCGCACTTCCAATGTTGGTGATTAGACCGAAATTGGGCAAAGCAAATTTGCAGAGTTGATTTATCTCATTTCTGTGATTGGCTCCCATCTCTACAATCGCCATTTCATGCTCGTCTTTTATAGACAAAACGGTCAATGGTACGCCGATGTGATTGTTTAAATTTCCTTCCGTTGCAATGGTATCATAGGTCGTACTCAAAACGGCTTTGATCAACTCTTTGGTTGTTGTTTTGCCATTTGAACCAGTGATGGCTATTACAGGAATTTTTAATGTTTTACGATGAACATGAGCGAGATCTTGTAAGGTTTCTAGGGCATCATTTACTAAAAAATAATGGCTATCATTTATTTTAAAAGTTGGGTCGTCTATAACAGCAAGAGTAGCTCCCTTTTGAATTGCATCAAGGGCATACTTGTTTCCATTAAAATTTTCTCCTCTTAATGCGAAGAAGATTTCTCCCGTTTTAATTTTCCTTGTGTCTGTGCAAACTCCAGTTGAGTTTTTGTAGTGCGAATACAGTTTGTCTAAATCCAATGCGTTAGTTTATTGAATGATAATCTTTCTATTGGTTAGTAGTGTAGTGTTGTTGGCGATTCTTAAATAATATATACCTGAGGATAAAGAATTAGTTGAAATTTTTAATTTATTTATTCCTGCTTGAGCTTCTTTGTTTAATATATTAGTAATTAATTCCCCTTGAATATTATACAATCCTATATCTAAAACCAGAGGATATGTCAATTCGAATTCAATGTAAACATTTTCTCTGGTAGGGTTAGGATATGTACTGATTTTATTACGATTATTTGTTATATTTGATGTTAAATTGACAATATTTGTATTCAATTCTTCTAAAAAGGTAGTTTCAGGACTTATAACCTGAGCAATCCATGTCCCTCTTGATGTATTCGATTTTCCGTAAGTTCCTGATGTCCAAATAATACCAGGCTCGTTATGCTGCATTTGAGAACCCGTATAATCTCCCCATCTTTTATTACCAACCTGTTGGCTATCTCCTATGCAGTTTTCGCCTTTTTTTACAATTTCAACATTTGAATATAATCCTTTATTGTAAAAAATCATAGAGTGTCCAGGATAATCTTCTTGTGAAGCGTGTCCAAATGTCAAGATAAATTGATCGTCTTCTGGTACTTGTCCTGAGAAAGATAAGTTTGGATAGGCAAAATTTAGTTGGTCATTGCTTATGATTTGTCCAGTTAAATTTATTTCGCCATCTGAAATATTTTTAATGTTTCCATGATAAATACCTGTTCTACCAGATCCTTGAATACTGGTTGTAGAAACAAAATGTATCTGATTGTTTTCGATAAATGCACCAAGGATTCTTGCATCATTGGTCATTAGATCTTGGGGGCTTCCTTTCTGATTTGCTACTGCTGGCAATCCATATTTTACATTGCTTTTTAAAATGTCTACTTTTATAGCTGTATTTGATTGACCCAAAGAGTTGGTCAGTTCAATAAGAAAAATGGAATCATTTCTTTCAGAGAAATTTCTGTTTGATAAAAAGTATTGGTTAGAGTTTAATAGGTTCATTCCACCTTTAACAGGGATGGCATTTCTAATGGGCATTTCATTTTCAGTATAATTTTGATCCCAAAGCATAATATTTAAATTTTCATCACCATCATAAGCTTTGAATTTATCAATTTGCCAAATAATGGTTTTAGCAAAACCCGTCATCCAGCCTTTGTTGTCTTCAATGAGGTTGACAGAGACAAACAATTCTTTTTCATTGATTGCCATCATTGGATAATCTGTCCACTTTTCATTGTCAAATGGATTGCCTGGTATTTTATAAAGATTCCATTTATCCGTAGGGTTGTTACTTTGAGAAAAGGCAACGATCACATTAGATTTGTCCGATGAAAATCCATTTAAAAAAAGCAAAATAAACCTATCTGCAAGATGATCGTAAAGGATACGTGGATCGTAGCTTTGGTAGTAGGTTCCCAAACTTTCTGCAAATGCTGAAAGAGAGATCTCTGTAGGAATGGTATCGTTGCTATTTACGTTGATCATGTAAACGGTTGAATTAACAACAGAAACCATCCACCCATCATTTGAAAAAGCAATGCTATTGTCATTGGGAATGCCAGTGGCTTGGTTTGCTGTAAAGCTAATTCCAATTTTGGGCGATTCCAACTTACCGCCTTTATGCCTATCTGATTCAAATGTGGGTTTTGAATCTTCTTCTTTGCTCTTAATCTTTTGAATTAGTTCATGATATTGAGAGCCTCCAGGACGTGGAGCCTCAATTAATTCAAGAGTTGGAAAGAAATCAAATTTAATCTTAGAAATGTCAGTTATTCCCGCTTGGGGAATAACTCTTTCATTTTTATTAAAAGTGATTTTACTTACGCTACTTACTTGGCTTATTTGCGAATAACTATTTTGAAGATTAAATAAAAATATAATTAAAAAAAATGATTTGCTAGTACTCATACAGTTCCAAAAACTTTAGTTTAAAACGATCTATTGGTAGATAATGTTTTTCTAAAGCTGAGGCGAATGGTACAGGTGTGTCTAGTGATCCACATCTAAGGACAGGACCATCTAAATTTTCAAAACAATTTTCAGAAATCAATGCAACGATCTCTCCTCCGATTCCACCCGTAATGCTGTCTTCGTGCAAGACAATTGCCTTGCCTGTTTTGTTGACAGATTCAAAAATGGTTTCGGTATCAAGTGGGCATAGACTTCTAAGGTCGATTAATTCTGCACTGATATCAGGGTGGGCTGCTATAACTTCTTTAGCCCAATGAACTCCCATTCCGTAGGTAATGATGGTTAGGTCTTCTCCTTCGGTAACAATTTTGGCTTTTCCTATTTCTATTTCATATGGATCATCTGGAATTTCAGCAGATAAACTTCTGTAAAGAGCTTTGTGTTCAAAGAACATTACAGGATTAGGTTCATTTATAGCTGCAATCAGCAATCCTTTTGCGTCGTGTGGGTTGGATGGATATACAATTTTCAATCCTGGAGAATGGAAAAACCAAGCTTCATTGGATTGAGAATGGAATGGTCCAGCACCAACACCTCCACCCGTAGGCATCCTTACAACGACGTCTGCATTTTGACCCCATCTATAATGGGTTTTACTTAAATTATTTATTATTTGATTGAAGCCACATGTTACAAAATCGGCGAATTGCATTTCAACCATTGACTTATAGCCTTTGATAGACAATCCTAAACCAATTCCTAAAATTGCAGATTCACAAAGCGGCGTATTGCGGACTCTGTCTTTTCCAAATTCTTTTAAAAATCCGTCTGTGATTTTAAAAACACCACCATAATCGGCAATGTCTTGACCCATTAAGATGAGGTTGTCATGCAATTGCATAGACTGTTTCAATCCGTCAGAAATGGCATCCACAAACCTCTTTTCACTTTTCTTTTTAGAAGGTTTTGCAAGTGCTTTTTTCTTTATTGGTGAAAATACATCTGCTATTTCATCTTCTACAGCTCCGAGTGGAATCTCAGGAATATCGTAAGCGATTTTTAATTCCACTTCAATCAGTTTTTTGTTATTTACTTTAATCTCTGCAATATCATCATTGGTTAAAATACCCAAACCAATAAGGAATTCTTCGTAGTTAGCGATTGGATCTTTTTCAGCCCATTCAGCCATCAATTTTTTAGGAACATATTTGGTTCCAGAAGCTTCTTCATGACCTCTCATTCTAAAAGTCAAAGCTTCAATTAAGACTGGTCTTGGCTTTTTACGCATTGATTGCGCAAGAGATTTAATGGTTTCATAGACTTCAAGAATGTTGTTTCCATCAATTTGGTGGCTTTCCATTCCGTAACCTTTCCCACGTTCTACCAAATAGTCGCAGTTGTATTGCTCTTTGATAGGCGTAGACAAACCATAGCCATTGTTTTCAATAAAAAATATAACAGGTAAATCCCAAACAGAGGCAACATTTAAGGCTTCATGAAAATCTCCTTCGCTCGTTCCTCCATCGCCAGTGAACGCCAAGGTTACTTTTTTCTCTTTTTTGAGCTTGTCGCCCATTGCAATACCCGATCCAACGGCAAGCTGTGGACCCAAGTGAGAAATCATTCCTACAATATGGTGCTCATTGGTTCCAAAGTGGAAAGAACGGTCACGTCCTTTAGAAAAACCATCTTTTTTACCCTGCCACTGCAAAAATAATTTGTGAAGCGGAATGTTTCTATTGACAAAAACACCGAGGTTACGGTGCATTGGAAGAATGTATTCATCAGGTCTTAAAGCCAAAGGAATCGCCGTAGCAATCGCCTCTTGACCAATACCAGAAAACCATTTGGAAATTTTCCCTTGCCTTAATAAGCTGAGCATTTTTTCCTCAATCATACGAGGCAAAAGCATACCATTGTATAGGTCTAATAAAGTCTTATTGCTGTATTTTTTGCGATCATATGCAATCGCAGGGGACTTGACGGTCATCTTGAAGTTTTTATTCTAATTAGCATTACGTAAATCAAAGCATAAAGGTAAAGATTTATCAAGAAAAATTAAGCGATGTTGAATTAATAAAAAAAGCCGAGCATCAAAATGACACTCGGCTATAATAAAGTATGTTAAGGATTGGATTATCTTAGTTTATAAAGCTTACCAATATTATGTTTTCCAAAAACAGCATCTAAGTTTTTAGTAGAAGACATATTGTATTTGCCTTGGTTAGCTTCTAAATCAGTAATTTGAAGATTTTCTACATCTTGATTGTCATTGGTTGCGGTTACTTTATAAAAATAAACACCATTTGCCAATTCATTTCCATATTGATCGGTTCCATCCCAAACAAAATCGCTGATATTTTTACCAATTCGAACATTTCCCAGCTCTGCTTTTGAAATTTCTCTCACAACTCGTCCTGAAATAGTAAAAACTTGAATTTTTAAATTTTCTGGAACTTCAGAACCAGTAAGAGTGAAAACAAATCGAGTGGCAGTTGTAAACGGATTTGGATAATTTACGACTTGCGTAATCGAAGATTTTAACACTATTTGGAAACTGACGATGTACTCATTGGTTCCAGCAATATTGTTTGATTTATCTTTTCCATTGACTTCCAGACTATAAGTTCCATCTTCCAAGAATGTTGGCGTGTAGATCATTTCAATACAATTCTGACCGTTTGCCATTTCTTCTGCGCTAGGAAGGTTAAAAACAACATTGTCATTTGTCAAATCTATTGTTTCTGATTGACCACTTGTATTATTTGTCAAAACCAGCGAGACAGAATTTTCATCAAGAGCATTGAATAAATTTTCATCCGTAATTTTTATTCTTATTTCAGGATTGGCTGAAACAATGTCACCATTAGAAATATGTGCTCCATCAAAAGTAACGTCCAGTATTGGGTTAATTTGATCGCCAATTACGTGAAATGGCAGGAGTAATCTATTGTTAAAATCTAGCTTTTCAGGCTGGTCTCCCAATGCATTTAGAATTACTTTCATAAATACATCGCCTATTAATTTACCAGTAGGGAAGTCAAATTTTATAGTATTGGTTGAATTGGCAGGAACAGGCGGATATCTTACTGCGATGGTATCTTCTGTTTTTTGAGCATCAATCATTATATAATGAACCAATAAGCTGTCCATATCAATATTGGTAACGTTGGTAACCGCCATTTCAAAATATCCATCTGTTCCCTGAAAAAGAGTATCGCTTTCAAATTTGTAGCCTAAATTTTGGTTTAAACTAATCTCTGGATATCTATCATATAAAACCCTCCAGTATTGCAACTGAGGCATTGTAAAATCTACATAGTCATTGGTTCTTGCTTCTATCCTTAGAGTTGGATATTTGTTTGCATCAATATCAGTTAGGTCAATATTTTTTTCCAAACTAGTTTTTAATAATTCCAAACTACCATCGCTACCAACGCCATAGATATTCATTTCAATGCTGTCATTAAGTTCAAAATCAAAAACAGGTTCTGAATCCCAAATTAATTTATCCCATTTTTTGGAAGGACCAATATTTGTGCTCAGTATATTTCCTGCATTTTTATTGCTGTTCACTAATATGTCAAGCTCTAACACTTCTGTCTCATTTTGAGTTGATAGAAAATGTTTGTTATCAAAATTTGGTTTGTTTTTTCTTCCAAAAGCTATAAATGTTGAGTTTTTAGGCTTGTTTCCAAATCCTGGAAAACCCATATTTTCAAAAAACTCATGAAGTGGAGGCAATACAGATTGAAAATCTGGGTCAACATTGCTGGTAAGATTGTGTTCATTAGCCGAGTAAGCCAAGACATAATATCCATCAGGAATATCATCAACCAAGCTCATTATATCATTGATGTCTTCAGGTGATTCTGTTGTGAATTGGAAAATTGGTTTAGAAGTAGCAGTACAATGAATATCATTATACTGACCAAACATTTCACAAGTGGTTCCGCCATTAAATTCAAGATAACTTCTCAACGGTTCAAATGAAGATGGTGAAAGAACAACAAAAGAAATACCGTTACGACAGCTTGCGCCATCTTGTAACAAACAAGAATTAGAAACTTGAGTTATGTTGTTTATCTGATATTCTAAAAGATTAACTTCAGCTGCTGTATTTGTAAAAGTGTTTCTACAATAAAGAGCATTTTCAACATTTGTATACTCAAACAAATTATCATCAAAGTTGATGTAACTTTCTGTAAAGGCATCTTCTTCAAATTGATAAATATGCGATTGATCCCAACCATCAGGAGAACCGTCAATATAAGTAAATGAACTTGATTCCCAAGTAAATGGCTCTTCTGGTGTTTTTGGGTTTACACTAATTCTCCAGTAGTAAACTTTATTATTTTCAAAAGTAAAAATAGACGGGTTTGGTTTCCACTGGATAATTCCACCTTTGCTGGTTACATCATCAGAAGCTAAAATGCTATCAAATCTATTAGTGGAATCTATCTGAAAAGTGTATTTCGTTTCTTCTAATATTGAAGTCGACGAAGTTGCTTTTAGTGTAATTTGATTATTACTGACAATGGCATATTTGCAAGGCTCTAATGGCAGTGCTGCTGTTGGTAAAACCAATTCAGTTCTTATCGTTGAATTGTTGTCAAAGCAGCTTTCAGATACAGTGTTTTGTTCATTTACTGTTACTTTGAAGCTGTGTTCTCCAATAGGATTTTCATTTAAGATGGTCTTAATTGGAATGTAAATAGAATAAGACTCTTCAAAGGAAGGTGATGCTACCGTTTCAACAACTGTATTGCCTACGAGACCGTCTGGTAATGTTTGTTCAATTTTTATATCAATAGAATCTGCTATTGCTTTACCGTGATTTGACACCGTAACAATTACTTTAACCGAATCATTGGAAGAAGAAATGGTTTCTGGTTCAAATGCTATGCTTGCAGGTGAAATTTCAAAATCTGGTTGGTCAAAATGATACAAAGTAATGGCTGGGTCACCACTTAGTGTAAATTCTTGACACGTGATTCTGATACCAATTTCATCAGGATCATAAACATCCAAAATTGTTTTTTGAATGCATTTTGAAATAGGCTCTCCATATAGTGTATTTGAAAAATTATTATAAAGAGAGATAGAGTATTTATCTAATAAAGATGGAAATCCAAAACTTACAGAGGCAAGAAAACCAACGGTACCTGCTTCTTGAGCAAGAGTGTGTTTTTCTGCCATTATAGTATTAATTGGACTATAGGTTTTGTGAATATCTCCCACAAAACAAGAGCTTGAGAAAATAAATGGGAAACGTCCATCATAGTCATAATTTTCAGGAGTACCAATATCATATTTCCAAAACTCTCCATTTGAGTGTCCAAAAAAGGTGATTAAAGACAATCCTTGAGCTAAGTATTCAGAGATAGAGTACTGTTCTACATTTACAGAAGCACTTGAAAGGGTGGCTAATACGTCTCCACCATATTGTTCATCCTCCACAATTTCTTCATAACCATTTAAATAAGAAATAAATTCTACTTCTTCATTTCCATTTGCACCAGCGGCAATGTGCAGTACATTTTTCATCCAATCTTTGTTATTTGTCTCACAATTGATTGCCTCATTTTGTAGTGATTCATATTGTATAACTTTATCAAGATAGGCTTTTAAATCTAAGGTTGATTTTGCACTTACTCTTCCCGTTGCCAATTGATTTTTATAGGTATAAATGCTTCTTGAGCTTAATAAAATATCAGAGCCAGCAGTTCCATAAGTAGGAACCAGGTTGTTTCTATAGTTAGCAGGATTTGTTTTCGTTTGAGAGTATCGAATGGATTTCCCAATTAAAAATAAATAGTCAGGTTGGATGCTCCAGCTTCCATTACTATGTTGATCAATGATGAAGTTGCAAAAATTTCTAATTGCTTGAGGATGTTGATATATTCCAAATCCAAATTGATCGTATATCTGATCTATGTTTACAGATAGAGGAGTGTAATTTCCTCCAGCGTTTGAAGCTCGGTATTCTTCATATCTTTGAATCTGGTTTACTCCATTGATGTCACCTCTCAATAATGGGTGAGTTATCATAATATAATCAGCGGCAAAACTTGGATTTGAATAATCAATGAAATTAGTTTGTTCCAATTCATTGATGAGTTTTATTCCTGTATTTTGGTTGGCAATGTATAAATTTCTTTTTTCAGGTTGACTTGGTATTTGATTGATTCTTATTTTGTATACATCTCCATCCTTAATTGGTAGCAATCTTAAATTTGCATCCAAATCATAAAGAATCGGGTCATTTTCTCCGTTGAAGTTTTCAATTTCCATATACTTCACATTTTCATTAGCCATCGAAAAATGATAGCTCGTTCTATTGTTAAAGTCATATGAATGTGGATAGGTAACTTCTATAAATGCAACAGAGTTTCTATCATTAGACATTGGATAGTTTGGATAAATATTAAGTCCTTTTGCTAATTGTTCGTGATAGGCTTCTTCATTTATGGTATCAGCCTTGCTTGTAAAATTGAAAGTAGTCAAGTTGCTCATTTCAGTAACAGGCATTTCAAATTCAAAATTTTCAAACTCATAACCTTCGTAATATCCATCAACATATAGGTTGTCATTTACTTTGATTTCTACATGATGATCCCCTGAGGTTACAAACAAATCGTTTGATCGACCAATTAACTTAGTTTTTACTTTCGCCGTTCCTCCATTGAAATATGGGGATGGGGTAGGGAAACTGAAATTTCTACTTACACCTGGTAGGATGATGGTACTTGTAAATCCTTCTCCTCTTCCAAAGTCTGATAGATAACTATTTACCCCAGCCCATATTCTTGAGTCTGGTTTTCCCTCAAAAAACTCCTGAGCTAAAACCTCTGTAATGGAATGCTCAAAAAACTCTTCCTTATCAGGAACAACACTGATGTCATTTCCTATTTCGGTGATTCTTTTTCCAGGTTCGGTATCATCCCAAACCAAAAAGTAAGCCGCCGTATCATTAAAAGCACTTACACGTTCTGACACTTGCCAGTCAGGCTCTCTGAACAATTGCGTATCATAAGTACCATCGTTTCTTTTTCCATAAAACTCTATAAAATCAGCGTTTTGAAAAGTGCTATTTGAACTTGTATGAATGGGTACTTCTTCTCCTTTATGATAAATTTTATACCCATTTGGATTTAAAGGCAAACCTGCTTCTTGAATGACATTGGTTGGAATTCGATAAATATTATCTTGACCAATTTTTATTTTATAGTAAGCTTTGCTAAAGTCTATCCACTCATTGTCATATTTCTGTGCATTTGCAGAAAAGCAGAAAAAGGTGAATAATATTAATAAAAGGATATTCTTCATTAAAATATTTTTTTTGGTTGTTGGGGTATGATAAAGTTGTGGTTTAATGCACGGTCTGATAATTCTGTAGTTTAATACAATTCATAACCGTGGTTAAGTGCAATTCATAACTGTGATTTAGTACAATTCATAACCGTGGTTTAATACAATCCATAACCGTGGTTAAGTACAATTCATAACCGTGGTTAAGTACAATTCATAACCGTGGTTAAGTACAATTCATAACCGTGGTTAAGTGCAATTCATAACTGTGGTTAAGTGCAATTCATAACTGTGGTTAAGTGCAATTCATAACTCATAATTCATAACTCATAACTAGTTTATCCTATCCGATGCATTGAAGTTAAGTTTTACAGAGAAGATATGCGAATACACACCACTTGCAACCGTTCCGAAACCCGTTAGAGCATAATCTATATTGATTATATTGAATTTCAGTCCCAGCCCGATATTTGGTTGTACACTCAAACTCTTTTTATCAGTATCGTTCCCTTTAGAAAAACGCTGGAAGTTGTTGAACCCAAACCTGAAAGCAACGACATCATTATAAGTAGCCTCCACACCAATTCGAGGATCAATACTAACTGCTCCTCTAATCAAGTTGTTTCGCTCACCAAAGGTTGTAACCAAATCCAAAGCACCTTGAACATCAAAATTATTTTTTTCAAAAAATTTGTAAGCACCACCTAAAATCAATTGTTGTGAAGTCAACTCTACTGAATTAACAGGAACAGTATTTCCAGTCAATGCAAGTATTTGTTTTTCTTCATCAGTAAATGAGAAAGACCAAGTATTATAAGTAGCAGTTGCATCTCTTAAAGTGGCTCCCAACCTAAATTTATCCTTATAAACATACTGTGCGCCTAAGTCAAGACCAAAACCCCAAGATTTTGCAAAGTCTCCTACTTTACGATTAATTATTTTAACATTACCACCCACTTTAATGCCTCCTAAAATGTCCAAATTTTGAGCATAAGACAACAAAATACCGACATCTGAAGCAGAGAAAGTTGTAATGTTTTCATAATTGATATTTCCCGATCCGTCTACCAAATTAAGTGTATTTGGAATGTTATCTACTCCAAATCGAATCAAAGAAAGACCTATAGTACGATCATTTCGGATGTTTTTGGCAAAACCAATATAATCGTATTTACCAACTCCCGCAAACCATTCAGCATGCATTGCTGATACCTGCAAGTTTTCAACATCATTTAATCCCGCAGGATTCCAGTAAGCACTGCTAACATCATCTACCAAAGCTGTTTGAGCATTTCCCATCGCTAGACCACGCGCTCCCACACCAAGTGCAAGGAACTCGTTGCTATACGGTCGAAACTGTGCTTGAATAATTTGAGCACCCATAGTTAAAATGAATGCGAGAAAAAAGATTTTTTTATACATAAAATAGTTCTGTTTCTTTTGGCTTTAATATGAACGTATTTGCTTTGTAATTCATACAGTATAGCATAGAAATTCTGCTTAAATAAACCATTTTTATCAATTCTGGTCTCAGAGTTGACGAATAGGAATATTTATTAGCTATAGTAGATAGCAAAATTAAGAATAATTATCTAGGTAGATGTTTTGTCTGCTAATTAATGATTTTAGCGTGAGAAGATGGTATAATAAACTCTTAAAAAACAAAAATATTGTTTAAAAGTGTTAAAAAATGGTAATTTTTCATTCTAGCATTCTAGCATTCTAGCATTCTAGCATTGGTGTAATGGGAAGTGCGGAGGACAAGCTCAACGACGGAGAAGCTAAATAGGCGAAACTACGCCCGATGCGAGTGGAAATGTATGGAATGAATTGGAACAGATGATTGGGGAAAAATCAGCAACGAAGCCGTGAGTAAGGGCGAATTGCAATTCGCCCCAACAACGACTGAAACCAGTTCCAATTCATTCCATACATTGCAGCGGGCAGCGGGGAGACTACTTAATCGAAGAGGATACTCGCCGTCCTAAAAATTTATTATCCAGATTTTCAATTTAACTTTTTATCAATAATTGTTTTTCGTGCATAATAATTCATTTCAAACCTAACCTTGCCTAATAAAATCGCAGGATTTAAATTATGTTTGTTACCCAACTCAATGATTTTGGTATCATTTAGAGGTAAGTTGTTTTGAATATCTGCCCAGACATTTTCAGGAATCAATTTAAGTTCAGCATATTTATCAGCTTCTTTTTCAGCAATACTTTTATCTTTAACATTAAATAAATGTATGTATTTTTTTTCTTTATCGGCTTTTAAGTGCAAATCTATATGTGCAATTTCATGTAATATAGTAAAAGCAAAATTATCAATTCGGTTGTGTCTCAATGTCAATGCAATAGCAGGGTTATCATCTGACCAAAAAGAGTAACCATCAATTGGTGTTTTTTCAAGCTTTTCAATTTTAACAAACTTAATTCCATATTGACTTAAAACTTTTTTAGTATTCTCAATTGTATCGTTATTTTCAAAAAATACTTTGTTTAAAGATATACAGAGTTGATTAATATTATCAGGGTTAAAAGTATTGACTTTTTGTTTTTTTGCTTCATAAGCAGCCAAAGAACTCCAAGCAAACATGTTCTTTTCATCAATCGTCAGCTTATCTGACTTCCTGTAAAATGCAAATTTGTTTTCCGAAGCTTTGGCAACTAGTTCATCAATTGTAGAAATATCATAAATTTCTTTTACTGTTTGAATATCTGACTCTAAAGAATCAGTAAAATATTTTTGCTTGTTAAAATACTTTACTGGAACATATTCCTTTATTATTCCCCAAGTTTCAACATTCTTTATTCGTTCAATATTTTTCTCTTTTATCCTTGCCTTGTCAATTTCATATTGAGATTGAAAACGCATCCAATAATCGGCAGGAATGCCTAGTATTTTTTCTAAAATAACAGCGCAGTCTGCTGTAATCGGTCTTTTGCCTTTAATAATTTCATTGAGAAATGAAGCTTTAACCCCCATTTCTTTAGCCAAGTCTTTTTGTTTTAGATCATCTCTAAGATCAAGTTCGTCTTTGATTAATGTACCTGGATGTGTTGCTTCAAAGGGAGTGAGGTTTTGTTGTGCCATAACATTTGTTTCAATAATTTTTAAGTGAGTTATTTATGAGTAGTAGTGTTATGTGTGGTTGTGTATGTGTGTGTTATGTGTGGTTGTATTTTCAGTGATTAAATATGATTTCGAGTTGCCTTAGAATGTATTTTACTACTTTTTGAGTAACTAATACAGATAAGGGATACGATTAATTTCGGGATGTTGTTTGGTTTAAATAATTGATTGCCTTAGTGATTTCGTACTATTTGATTAATTATTTGTTTGCTGTTTGATTAATTTTATGATGTTCGATTAATTATTTGTTTTACTTGTAATGATTACTTAACTCTACGATTGAACATATTGTTATAAGATTTGGTTCTTCCCCTTCTATTGAAGAAATAAATTCAATTCGATATTTTTGGTCTACTCTTACTGATTCTAAGCCTTTTTTGTCTCCTATTAGTTTTTTGTACTTTAAACTATTTATTACATACAAATCTTCAGTACTCTTTGCAGCTTTTAACTTATCTATTGCTTTGTTGTAATTTTTTATAATCGTTTTCGGAAAACTATATTTTTTGTTTTTCGCTTTTCCATCTTCATAAAGTTGTCGCAAATATTCTTGCTTGAAATTTATTTCCATTTTATAAAGGTACGAAAAATATATTGATTTAGTTCACCAAAATAGTGAATTTTTTAATTTGGATTGTAATATTTAAGAAGAAAAGAATCATTATCAAGCACAAAATAGCACAGATAGAGTGCAATTTGTAATGACCTTCAAAAAACCACAAAAAGCAAGATAGGTGCGGTGTATATAGCCTAAAATTGATTGACCAAACTGCTTACGCCTGATATAAGTTGACCAAAATTTCATCATAAATTTACACAAAAGCTAAGTATAGCTGACTTTTGACTAAGGTTATTGATAAAAAAAGGTCAACCTATATCAGGCAAAGACAATTTTAATTCGTAATTACATATGCAGGGGAGACAAGGCATGCCTTGTCTCTACACTATCAACATTTTTCAATTCGTAATTAAAAGATTCGTAATTCGTAATTATACCCGTGGTTTATATCCAATTCGTAATTAAAAGATTCGTAATTCGTAATTATTTATTTAAACCTTTCCTTAAAAATCTTCTGCAAAAAAAACATCTCATCTCTCAATCTAGCGGCTTCCATAAAATCTAAATCTTTTGCCGCTTTTTTCATTGCCCTCTCACTCGTTTCAATTGTTTTCTGCAATTGCTCTTTTGACATGTATTGAATTATAGGATCAGAAGCTAAGCTCAATTCTGGTTCCGACTCAACATAAGTAGAAGTATTACCTTGACCGTCCAATACCGAGGCAGATTTTTTAATGTCTTCTTTAGATTTAAATATAGTTTTTGGAGTGATGCCATTTTTCTCATTAAAAGCCATTTGTTTTGCTCTTTTACGATTGGTTTCATCTATGGTGTATTGCATAGATCTCGTTATTTTATCAGCATACATAATCACTTTTCCATTGACGTTTCTTGCTGCTCTTCCCGATGTTTGAATCAATGATTTATCATTTCTCAAAAAACCTTCTTTGTCGGCATCCAAAATAGCGACCAGCGAAACCTCTGGCAAATCCAAACCCTCTCTCAATAAATTCACCCCAATCAGCACATCAAAAACACCCAATCGCAAATCGCGAATGATTTCAACACGATCAAGCGTATCCACTTCACTGTGAATGTATCGACAATCAATTTTTAAACGAGTCAAGTATTTTGTTAATTCTTCTGCCATTCTTTTAGTAAGCGTCGTTACCAGAACCCGTTCTTTGGCTTCAATTCTACCATTTATCATACCAATCAAATCATCAATTTGGTTGGTACTTGGACGCACTTCAATCGGAGGATCAAGCAAGCCAGTTGGTCTTACAATTTGCTCGACAAATAACCCTTCACATTTTTCCAATTCATACTTTCCAGGAGTAGCAGAAACGTAAATGGATTGATGGGTTATTTTTTCAAATTCAAGAAAATTTAAAGGTCTATTGTCAAGGGCAGAAGGCAATCTAAAACCATAATCCACCAGATTCATTTTTCTGGACCGATCACCTCCACTCATTGCACCCACTTGCGGAATGGTTACATGGCTTTCATCAACAATCAGCAAGTAATCATCTGGGAAATAATCCAACAAACAGAAAGGACGATCTCCAGGATTTCTTCTATCAAAGAATCGGGAGTAATTTTCAATACCTGAACAATAGCCCAACTCTTTTATCATTTCCAAATCAAACTCAACCCGTTCTTTTAGTCGTTCTGCTTCTATTTTTTTACCAATGGAAGAAAAGTAATCGTATTGTTTTTTTAGTTCATCTTGGATTTCTCTAAGAATCGTTGGAAACTCTGAGCGGGCTGCAATGTATAAAGTTGCTGGAAAAATGGCAATGTCTTTCACCTTTTCAATTCTCGTTCCCAATTGCGGATCAATGACTTCCAAAGTTTCTACTTCATCCCCAAAAAAGATGACTCTGAAACCATAATCAGCATAAGGTAGAAATATATCAACCGTATCACCTCGCACTCTAAAATTTCCTCTTTCAAAGTCTGCTTCACTTCTAGAATACAATGCGCCAACCAAAGCTCTTAAAAATGGATCGCGCCCAACTTGCTCCCCAAGACCTATTCTGATAATACTATTTTTGAATTCTGCTGGATTTCCCAGACCATAAATACAAGACACAGAAGCCACTACAATAATATCTCTTCTTCCAGATAATAGAGAAGAAGTGGTTTTTAAACGAAGTTTTTCGACTTCCGCATTAATCGCCAAATCTTTTTCAATGTAGGTATTTGTTACAGGAACAAAAGCTTCAGGTTGGTAATAATCATAGTAAGAGACAAAATATTCTACTGCATTATCTGGAAAAAACTGCTTGAATTCTCCATACAATTGTGCCACCAAAGTTTTATTATGGCTTAATACAAGCGTGGGTCGTTTAAGCTCTTGAATGACATTGGCAACGGTAAATGTTTTACCAGAACCAGTCACTCCAAGTAAAATTTGATCTTCGTCGCCTTCCTTAATTCCGTGAATCAATTGCTTGATTGCTTGGGGTTGATCACCAGCGGGTGTATAGTTTGATGTTAGCTTAAAATCCATTGAATAGAGAATATATTTATTGAATTAGTAAAGTAGAAAGGATATGTTGAGTTAATTTACTAAAATATTTTTTTCTTATACAAAGAAGTGAAAGCATAAGCATAGCAGGGCTACGGTATGATTTTACTGATGAAGTATAAGGAAAAAAGATTGAAGTCAATGACTCAAGATATTCTTTTTACTTTACTTATAGCAAAAGTAAACATCATAACTTTTAACTTTGCAGAAAAAATAGTATTTATATGGATTTTAATAAATTGGTAAACATCACTGGTAAGCCAGGTTTGTATGAAATAAAAGCCGAAAAAGGCAATGGAATTATTGTAAAATCATTGTTAAATGGTAAATCTAACTTTGTATCTATTCAAACTCACTCCTTTTCAATATTGAGCAACATCGCTATTTATACAGCAACCGATGCAGAGCCATTGGAGAATGTGTACAAAAAAATGCAGGAAATGGAAGAAACAGGTACACCTGTTCTTGAATTAGAAGGTGCCACCAAAGATGACATTAGAGCTTATTTTAAAGAGGTGCTTCCTGAACATGATGAGAATCAGGTATACATCAGTGATATTAAGAAGCTAATCAAATGGTACAATACCCTTAAAGAAAAAGATATGTTGACTTTTGAGGAGAAGGAAGAGGAAGGAGCAGAAGGAGCGGAAGAGCAGGCTACAGAGGAGACAACAGAAAAGTAATTTTTGAAAATATTCAAAGGATATTGCAAAAGCTGGAGCTATAACTATAGCTCCAGCTTTTTACAATTATTCTTCTTTTTTTAGTAAAATGCTATCCTCGGCAACATCAAGTTCATATCTACCACCTAGAATGACTGTGTGATTGTGTTGAATGTGCCCTGATGGAAAATTAAAGCAAACAGGAAAATCATATTCAGCTACATGTTCTAGTATAATTTCTTCGCATGTTTTCCCGAAAGGAATGTCATTGTCATTCATCTTGGTCATTCCTCCGATCAGTAAACCTTTAATATTTTTAAATTTTCCAGCACGTTTTAGGTTGACCACCATACGATCTACATGATAAAGATATTCATCCAAATCTTCCAAAAATAGAAGACCATCATCTGTTACAAGGTCAGATTTGCTACCCAACAAGCTGTACAAAACAGAAAGATTTCCACCAATTAATTTACCACTTGCTTTTCCAGAACGATTCAATTTGTGAGCGGCATTTTTTATACTGACAGTTTCTCCCAAAAGCGTTTGCCTCATTGTATCTAAAGCAATATCACAATTCCTTTTAAAAGTAGAAAGCAATGGACTGTGCAAAGTAGCGATTTTAAAATTTTGTTGGATGTGCGCGTGTAAAACAGTTACATCGCTAAAGCCTGTAATCCATTTTGGTTTCTTTTTAAATTTAGTAAAATCAAGAAAGTCTACCATTCTTACCGTTCCATATCCTCCTTTAGCGCAGATTATTGCTTTGATATCACCATTGTCCAGCATAGATTGAAAATCATCGGCTCTGAATTTATCCGTGCCAGCATATTGATCTTGCACTGCACCTACACTTTTGCCAATAACAGGTTCTAAATCCCATTTTTTCAAAGTATCAAGAGCAAATTCCAATTTTTCTATCTCTATTGAGCGAGCTGTGCAAACAACACCGACTTTATCGCCTTTTTTTAAACTCTGTGGAGTTTTCATGTTTTTTCTTTTTGAAATGATGAACCAAAATTAGTTTGGTACTTTTGTAGCTGTTATAAAAAATACAACTATGCAACCACCTCAAAGATATACAATCACATCGGCTTTGCCCTATACAAATGGTCCCGTTCATATTGGACAGCTCTCTGGTGCTTATGTTCCAGCAGATATATACGTGCGTTATTTGCGTTTGCGTTATGGACGAGAAAATGTTGTTTATGTTTGCGGCTCCGATGAACACGGCGTTCCCATAACATTGACAGCCCAAAAAGAAGGCGTTACTCCACAAGATGTAGTAGATAAATACCACGCGATTATAAAAAAGAGTTTTGAAGAATTCGGAATTGATTTTGATATTTATCATCGTACCTCTGATCCTTTGCACCATAAAACAGCGCAAGAATTTTTCATGAAATTATACGATAAAGGAATTTTTATAGAAAAAGAATCCGAACAATTTTATGATGAAGAGAACAATCAGTTTTTAGCAGATAGATACATTACTGGTGGATGTCCTCATTGTGATAATGAAAAAGCCTATGGAGATCAATGCGAAAAATGCGGGAGTACTTTAAGCCCAGAAGAACTCAAAAATCCAACTTCGGCAATCAGTGGCAATAAGCCCATTATGAAAAAAACCAAACACTGGTATTTTCCTTTGGATAAATGTGAGGATTGGCTCAAAGAATATATTTTAGAAGGAAAGTTAGACGGCAAGCAACACCACGATCCAAAAAATTGGAAAAAACATGTTTTGGGACAATGTCAATCATGGATAGATGGTAAACTTCTTCCAAGAGCGATGACCAGAGATTTAGATTGGGGGATTAAAGTACCAGTTGAAAATGCGGAGGGCAAAGTATTGTATGTTTGGTTTGATGCACCTATAGGATATATTTCAGCAACAAAAGCTTGGGCAAAAGAAAAAGGAATTGATTGGGAGCCATTTTGGAAAGACGGAGCTAATGATGAAAAGACCAAATTGGTTCATTTTATCGGAAAAGACAACATAGTATTTCACAGCATTATATTTCCAGCGATGCTAAAAGAGGAAGGTTCTTTTATTTTACCCGAAAATGTTCCAGCCAACCAGTTTATGAATATGGAAGGTGAAAAAATGTCTACTTCTCGAAATTGGACTGTTTGGTTGCATGAATATTTAGAGGAATTCCCAGGCAAGCAAGATGTTTTGCGTTATTGTTTAATTCAAAACATGCCAGAGAACAAAGACAGTGATTTTAGCTGGAAAGATTTTCAAGATCGCAACAACAACGAGTTGGTCGCCAATATTGGAAACTTTGTCAACAGAGTCTTGGTTTTATCACATAAGTACTACGATGGAATTGTTCAGCCTTGTGATTTTTCAAAAGAAGAGGACAAAGCGGTTTTGAGTGAAATTTCAAAGGCATATGAATCAGTTTCTGCCAAATTAGAGAAGTACGAATTTAAGTCAGCACTTCAAGCAGTTTTGAGTTTGTCCTCGGTTGGAAATAAATATTTGGCGGACAATGAACCGTGGAAATTATTTAAGACAGATGAAGTTCGTACTGGACAAATATTAAATGTTGCATTGCAAGTTGTTCAACATTTAGCTGTTCTAACACAGCCGGTTTTGCCATTTACGGCTGACAAGATTGTTAAAATATTAGGAACCAGCTTTGATGATTTTAGTTGGAGTGATGGCAGTAATTTGAATTATATTCCAGGAGGACATCAGTTAAACAAACCTGAACTTTTGTTTGATAAAATTGAAAACGATGCGATACAAAAACAACTCGACAAACTTGCCGCAGCAAAAAGTCAAAATTTGGCAGCTGCGCCTGTCACTGATTATGCCCCTATTAAATCCACTATTCAATTCGATGACTTTGTCAAATTGGATATCCGTACGGGTACAATTGTGGAGGCGGTCAAAGTCCCAAAATCAAGCAAACTTTTAAATCTAACGATTGATTTAGGTTTGGAAAAGAGAACGGTGCTTTCTGGAATTGCAAAACATTTTACAGCAGAAGAAGTTATTGGGCAGCAGGTCTGTGTTTTAGCAAATTTAGCTCCCCGAAAAATGATGGGCACTGAATCCAACGGAATGGTGCTAATGGCAGAAGATAATGATGGGAAGTTGAAATTTTTGGCTCCAAGTGAGGTTACTAAGAATGGGATGAGTATTTCGTAGGGAGATTTTGTGGTTATGTATTCTCAGCAATAGAAAAAGAGCTAAATAAACAAAATGCAAGTAATTGAACAAATAGATGATATATCTTTAGAAGTTGAAGCTTTCAAGGATGGACTTGTTGCACGAGCTACAGGTGAGTTAGAATTTATATCTGATAATGATTATAAAAAGTATAGAAAGCTATTTCTTACAAATCCATTAACAAGGGATATTATGCCAGATTTCGTTAGAAGTTGTAGAAGTTTAAGCGAGTTCTGGGGCTTTATAAAACTGAAGTTTGGATCATATCAAGAACGGAGAGAATATTTAGCTAATATCTTTAATCCAATTATTGAGAAATTTGAAAATCAAGAACATTTTAAATCCTTGAATTTTGATAATAATTATGAAGAAAAATCATTAATAGGGCAAGGTGGGTTTAGTCAAGTATATTTATTTGAGCATAAATTACTAAGAATGCCTTTTGCAATAAAGGTATTCGCTCCAGCTTTTTATGATGGGAATGAAGTTGATTTACAACGATTTTTTCAAGAAGCAAGAATACTTTTTGATTTGAATCATCCAAATATCATAAGAGTTTATGATATAGGTTTGATAAACAACCAACCTTTTATCAGGATGGAATATTTTGATGGAATGAATTTGAATCAAGTATTAATTAAGCATGGAAGTATAAATTTAGATAAGTCAATTTTGTTGATGAAAAATTTGATAAAAGGAATGATTCATGCTCATGAAGATATCGGAGTTATTCATAGAGATTTGAAACCAAGTAATATTATGGTTAGTGCGCCTAATAAATTTAAAATTATAGATTTTGGATTAGGTATATATATCGAAAATCAACTTTATTCAAGATTAACACAAGTTGGGGAGAGAGCGGTAAGTGGTTATTATACTGCTCCTGAATTAATAGCAAATCCAAAACTCATTGATAAAAGGTCAGATATTTACTCATTAGGTGCAATTTGGTTTACTTTATTGACTGGTCAACCACCAGCTGGAACAAATATTATACAACAGTTGCAAAGTATTTCTGGGGTTAATTTGGCGAGTATCAAAAAGCCACAAATAGCTTGAAATGAACTATTTGTGGCGAAATTTGTTGCATAATGTATGATCCAATAAGTAACAAAATACGAGTTCAAATGTATAAAAATATTAAAGAAAAATTATCAATAGCCATAAAAAAATTTATCAGATAGTAAAGAAATAAGCTTTCAATTACTAAATGAGGTTAGTGTTGAAGACTTGAAA
>Ga0209187_1000175_pt1 | contig 139692 bp, 128 predicted proteins | sample BantaG_FD_187430 | JGI IMG/M metagenome (GOLD analysis project Ga0209187, IMG submission 187430) | Marine algal microbial communities from Bantry Bay, Ireland - BantryBay_4 metaG (SPAdes) (version 2) | ecosystem: Host-associated > Algae > Red algae > Unclassified | place: Bantry Bay, Ireland...
AGCATTCAGGTGCTGCGCCGGCAGGACGGTCAGGAAGTGACGTACGGCTTCGACTACCGCGACATCCAGCGCGGACGGGACCTGAAGCAGAACATCATCCTGCAGAGCGGCGACGTCGTCGTCGTTCCCTGACGTCGGCCTCGCGGAGGCTCTCGATGCCGATCTCCCGCCCTGGCTTCCCCGGCAGCCGTGTTCGTCCTGGCCGTGCCGGCGCCTGCGCGTCGCTCGTCCCGATCGGCATCCGCGTGCTGCTGGTGGCGATCGTGTCCGGTGGGGCTGCGAGCGTCGCCGCCGACGTGTGGGTATTGGAGCCGTCGATCTCGCTCGATCAGCGCTTCGACGACAACTACCGCCTCGAGACCGAGCTGGAACGCCAGGTCAGCGCGACGCGCCTCGTCGGCGATCTCGGGCTGAGTCGCGAGTCGCGCACCACGGCCTTTCGCGGTGGCGTACGGGTGGATGCGCTGCTGACCGCGGGCGAGTACGAGGGTGACGAACTCGATTCGAACCGGGTCCTCTTTCTCGACACGACGACCGGCAACGAGCGTACGAAGTACGGCGTCGACCTGAACTTCAAGCAGGACACGCCGAGCCGGGACATCTCGGCCGATCTCTCGAGCGCGGCCGCCGAGGCGACCGACAGCGGGGTCGTCACCCAGCGCAGCAACGTGGCCCGCCGCCAGTTCATCGTCGCCCCGCGGATCACGCATGCGTTGTCGCGCCGGGTCGACCTCGAGGCGCAGCTGACCTTCACGGCCGTGGATCACGATCTGCCGAGCCCGCAAGACGCGATCTACACGCGCTATATCGGGCTCTACAACGCGCAGAACCAGCCGGGCGCCTCCAATCCGAACCTCGTTCCGGAGGCCGAGGACGGCACGCCGCTGCCCATCGACGAGGTGTCGAGCGAGACCGAGGGCGTCGGCATCTTCACCCCCGACGGCGAACTGGACGACTACCGGGAGCTCAAGCTCGCGTTGACCTGGCGGTACGCGCTGACGCCGATCTCGGGCGTGTCGGCCATTGCCGCCGTCAGTCGCTACGAGGCGGATCTCGAGGCCGAGACGAACGACTTCAACCAGCTGGAGCGGGAGGGGGAGCTGGACATCTTCCGCCGTCCGCGGGGGCGGCTCGGCCTGTCGACCACGCAGAGCTTTCGGCTCGGCTACGAGCGCGAGTTGACCGAGACGCTGAAGGGCGGCGTGCAGGCAGGCATCTACACGAACACCAGCGACGACACCGACACCTATCGTCCGTCGGATCTGCAGGAGAACGAGACTTTCGATCCCGAGCGTCTCGCATCGCTCGAGTCCGAGCAGGACGGGTGGCTGGCCAATGTCACCTTGACGAAGGATGCCGGCATCACGCGCTACTCGGCGCGCTTCGGTGTCGATGTGCAGCCGAGCAGCATCGGCACGCAGGTCGAGACGCAGGAGCTGATCGTCGACGTCAACCGCACGCTGTCACCGCTGCTCGACGTGTCGTTCCGGGCGCGTGCCTACGAGCCGGACCGACTCGGCGCGAACCCGGACGACCGGTTCGCACGGCGCTTCCTGAGCCTCGAGCCGAAGATCGTCTACCGGTTCAGGCGGGCGTGGACAGCAGCGGCCTCCTACCGCTATCGGCGGCAGAAGAGCCGCGTCGAGACCGCGTCGGGGGCGAGCAACGCGCTGCTGTTCTCGCTGACCTACACCCCGCCCTCGGCCATTCGAGACGCAGCGAACGAAACCGGGCTCTGAATTCGCGGCACCGGGCTACGGGCTCCGAGTCCGGGCCCTGACGGTCGGGCCCTGACGGCCGGGCTGTCACGATCGAGTTCTGCAAGGCAAGCCCTGACAGCTGGGCCCTGACTTCGGAGCAAGGGGCGCCGGGCGCTTCAGCCGAGCAGGAACTCGATCAACGCCTTCTGCGCGTGCAGCCGGTTGCCGGCCTCCTGCCAGACCACGCTCATCGGCCCGTCGATCACGTCTGCCGTGACCTCCTCGCCGCGGTGCGCGGGCAGGCAGTGCATGAACAGCGCGCCCTCTGCCGTGCCCTGCATCATTCGACCGTCGACCCGATAACCCGCGAACGCCTCCTCGCGTGCGGCCTGCTCGCTCTCCTGTCCCATGCTGGCCCAGACGTCGGTCACGACGAGATCGGCGCCCTCGCAGGCGGCTTCCGGCGAGGCGACGCGGCGCGCGTTATCCCCGGCTGCGGCGAGCGTCACCGGGTCCGGCATATAGCCGTCCGGGCAGGCGATGCGAAGCTCGAAGCCGAGCAGTCGCGCGGCATTGATGTACGAGTTGCACATGTTGTTGCCGTCGCCGACCCAGGCCACGCGCTTGCCGGCGATGTCGCCCGATTTCTCCTGGAAAGTCTGCATGTCGGCGAGCAGTTGGCAGGGGTGCAGCAGGTCGGTCAGCGCGTTGATCACCGGCACGCGGCTCGCCGCGGCGAAGCGCTCGAGCGAGTCGTGGGAGAAGGTGCGCACCGAGATGATGTCGACCATCTCGGAGAGCACGCGGGCGGTGTCCTCGATCGGTTCGCCGCGCCCGATCTGGGTGTCGTTCGGGGAGAGGTAGATCGCGTGCCCGCCAAGCTGCGTCATCGCGGTCTCGAAGGAGACGCGCGTGCGCGTCGAGGACTTCTCGAAGATCATGCCCAGCGTGCGGCGCGGCATCAGCGATTCGCCGGCGCCGTTCTCGTGCTCGACCCGAAACTCGGCGCCGCGACGGATGATCGCGCGGAACTCGTCGGCCGACAGGTCGAGCTCGGTCAGGAAGTGACGCATCGGTTCAAACGCTCGCGGTGGAGGCCGGCCGCTCGCCGCGTGACGTCGGGGTGGAGGGCAGGTCCGCGTTCTCGTCGAGGAACTCGCCGATCAGCGACGAGACGCGGCGCACGATCTCGTCGGCCTCGGCGTCGCTCAGGATGTACGGCGGGAGCAGGCGCACGACGTTGCCCGCGGTCACGTTGATCAGCAGCCCGGCCTCGAGCGCACGCGCGACGAGGTCGGCGCAGGGCTTGTCGAGCTCGATGCCGACCATCAGGCCCTTGCCGCGAATGTCCACGACGCCCGGGCGGTTGTGCAACGCCGCTCGGAAGCCGTCCATCAGTCGCTCGCCGAGCACGTCGGCCCGTTCGACGAGTTCGCGCCGCTCGATCTCCCGGACGACCGTGAGGCCGACCGTGCAGGCAAGCGGGTTGCCGCCGAAGGTCGTGCCGTGACTACCGGGCTGGATGAGTGCGGCCGCGTCACCGCGGGCGAGACAGGCGCCGATCGGCATGCCGTTGCCGAGCGCCTTGGCGACGGACACCACGTCCGGTCGCGCCGCGTCGTGCTGATAGGCGAACCAGCGACCGGTGCGCCCCATGCCCGACTGGATCTCGTCGCAGATCAGCAACCAGCCGCGCGCGTCGCAGATGTCGCGCAGGCGCGCGAGGTAGCCGGGGGACGGCACACGGACGCCGCCTTCGCCCTGGACCGGCTCGACCATCACCGCGACGATGTCCTCGCGAGAGTCGCCCATCGCGGCGACGGCCTCGGCATCGTCGAAGGGCACGTGCACGAAGCCCGGCGTGACCGGACCGAAGCCGTGTCGGATCTTCTCGTTGCCGGTGGCGGCGATGGTCGCGAGTGTGCGGCCGTGGAAGGCCGTGTTCATGACGACGATGGTCGGGGTCGCGATGCCCTTGGCGTGGCCGTGCAGACGCGCGATCTTGATGCAGGCCTCGTTCGCCTCAGCGCCCGAGTTGCAGAAGAAGGCCTTGTCCATGCCGGCGATGCGGCACAGCGTCTCTCCGAGCGCTTCCTGCGCCGGGACCGAGTAGAGGTTGCTGACGTGGAGCAGCGTGCGCGCCTGCCGCGCGATCGCCTCGGCGACCGCGGGGTCGGCGTGCCCGAGGGCGCAGACGGCGATGCCGCCGAGCGCGTCGAGGTAGCGCTTCCCGGTCGTGTCGCGCAGTTCCGCACCCTCGCCGCTCGCCATCGTGACGGGGAGTCGGCCGTAGGCGGCCATCAGTGAGGTCATGAGCGGAGGTCAGTGCCGTCGGCGGCCGTCGATGGTAGTACAGGTGTCCGATCGAGCCAACAGGGCTCCGTGCCGGGCGTTTCACGGGTTGCGGGGCCGATCGAGCGCGAGTGGCGCGCTATTCGAAAGACTGACGGGGTGATCCGACAGTGCTCGGTGTGGCTTGCTACCGTGGACAGCCGGCGCATCGCGCCCTGCCAGGAACGATCCGTCTTCATGAAAACAACCGGAAATCGCGTCCTGACGGTGTTGATGTCGGCGTGCATCGCTGCTGGCCTGAGCGCCTGCAGCTCTTCCGGTGACGACTCGCCGGCCGATCCGCCGAACCCGATCACGGCGAATGAGGACACGCCGACCGTTCCGGCGAACGATGCCGCTGCCGTCCCGCCCGGTGCGCCGGGCGACGGCGCAGGAACCGCTGACGCCGACGCGTCCGGAACGCCGACAACCGGTGTCGGCTCGACCGGCATGGAACCGCCCGACGCGCCGCCGAGCGATGTCGTCGACGCCGGCATCGACGAGGACGTCGTCCCCCCGACGGCCGGAGGCGGTGCAGATCCGGTCTCGGGCGAGGTGTTGCGTCTGGGTACGATCGTGATCGATCAGGGCGACGCCGGCGATCCGGAGTCCGGGTCCTTCTCCGCCGGATTCGTCAGGATCGCGTCCCCGTTGCCGGCAGGAACAGCGGTAGAGGCGTTGGGTCCGGCGATCGATACCTGCTCGGTGAGCGAGATCGACGCCGGCGACTTCGGCGGTTTCGGGGACCGGATGGACCTGCCCGGCATGCTCGGCGACATCGAGTTCCTCGACGCGGGCGAGACGATCACCCTGAGCAGCCCTGCCGGCACGTGGCTGACCGTACTGAAGCGAGAAACGTTCGGATTCCCCGTCTACGGCATCGACGAGGATGTGCCGTTCCCGGCGCCGGTGCCGGACGGATTGACGGTCGACATCCCGGGCGCCGACTTCCCTGCCTTCGCGAACGTGAGCGTCGTCGATGTCGCGCCACTGACCGGTGTCGTCACCGCCGGCACGGACGTCACCGCGGACACGGTGTACCGCTGGGACGCCGGCGCGGATCCGCGCACGAGGATCGAGATCAGCGCGAGCTCGAGCACCTTCCTCACGCTCGGATCGGGCGGCTCGATCGTCTCGCTCGACTGTCTGGTCGCGGACGATGGCGAGTTCTCCTTGTCGGCTGCGACACGTGCGGAGCTGGGCACCGATTTCTCGGGCGACGCGTCGCTCACGCGTCTGGGCATCACGGTGGTCCAGGACGGCGACGCGATCCTGATGGTCTCGAACTCGGGTCCGTCGAACTGATCGTCGGACGGTCGGATTCCCGTGGTCCGGGCGATCGGAAGGCGCCATCCCGATGATCGGGTCGTTGGATGACGCCTCTTGACCGAACACCCGGACCGTCGAGACCGGCCGCCTTCGCACTGATCGTCGCGCTCGGTCGAACCGCCGGCGGACGGCACGGTGCCGGTGATCGTCGGACTGGTCGTGGTGGTCGAGGTGCCGTTCAGGCAGGCCGCAGGCGGCGTCAGTCCACGTCCGGATAGCGATGAGTCGCTCGCGCGGCGCGACGACGACGACCGTCACGTGCCGGGCACGGGACGATGGTGAATCCGAGCTATCGGACACGGTCGTCGACGCGTTCGCGGGTTCGGCGGTGTAGGGTAGGACGCGTCCTCCTCGTCGTCCGGACCGTCCATGAACGAACGTCGCCGATTCCGCAGCCGCGAGTGGTTCGCCGACTTGCACCGGCCCGATCAGACGGCGCTCTACCTCGAGCGCTATACCAATCAGCGTTACACCCTCGAGGAGCTCCGAAGCGGCAAGCCGATCATCGGCATCGCCCAGACGGGTTCGGATCTTTCGCCCTGCAACCGCATCCACCTCGAACTCGCCACGCGCCTGCGCGACGGCATCGTCGAGGCAGGCGGCATTCCGATGGAGTTTCCGGTCCACCCGATCCAGGAGACCGGACGCCGTCCGACCGCGGGGCTCGACCGCAACCTCGCCTACCTCGGGCTGGTCGAGATCCTGCACGGCTACCCGATCGATGCCGTCGTGCTCACCACCGGCTGCGACAAGACCACGCCTGCCTGCCTGATGGCCGCGGCCACCGTCGACATCCCCGCGATCGTGCTGTCGGGCGGCCCGATGCTCGACGGCTACTGGGACGGGGACGCGCTGATGGGCTCGGGCACCTGCATCTGGCGCATGCGCCGGCGGGTCGCCGCGGGCGAACTGACGGAGGAGGACATGATCACCGCGACCGCCGGCTCGACACCGTCGTCCGGTCACTGCAACACCATGGGTACGGCCTCGACGATGAACGCCCTGGCCGAAGCGCTCGGCATGTCGCTGACCGGCTGCGCGGCGATTCCGGCGCCCTACACCGAGCGCCCGGCAATGGCGCTCGCGACCGGTCGGCGGATCGTCGAGATGGCGCACGAGGACCTGAAGCCGTCGGACGTCATGACGCGCGAGGCCTTTCTCAACGCGATCGTCGTCAACTCCGCGATCGGTGGCTCCACCAACGCCCAGCCGCACCTGACAGCGATCGCCCGCCACGTCGGGGTCGAGCTCCTGCCCGACGACTGGCAGACCTACGGACACGACGTCGATCTGCTCGTGAACATGCAGCCTGCCGGAAAGTATCTCGGCGAGCGCTTCTACCGCGCGGGCGGCGTGCCGTCCGTCATGTGGGAGCTGCGCGAGGCGGGGCTTCTGCACGACGCGATGACCGTCACCGGCAAGCCGATGCGCGACAACCTCGACGATCGGGAAAGTCATGACCGGGAGATGATCCGTTCACGTCGCGAGCCGCTCGCGAAGGCAGCGGGCTTCCGCGTGATGACGGGCAACCTGTTCGACACGGCGATCATGAAGACTTCGGTGATCACCGACGACTATCGGGAGCGCTACCTCTCGACACCCGGCTCCGAGAACGTCTTCGAGGGGCGGGCGGTCGTGTTCGAAGGGTCCGAGGATTACCACGACCGGATCAACGATCCCGCCCTGGAGATCGATGAGCACTGCATCCTCGTCATCCGCGGCTGCGGCCCGACCGGCTGGCCGGGCGCGGCCGAGGTCGTGAACATGCAACCACCGGACGCGCTGATCCGTGCGGGGGTCATGAGCCTGCCGACGATCGGCGACGGGCGTCAGTCGGGCACCGCCGACAGCCCGTCGATCCTGAACGCCTCGCCCGAGGCCGCCGCCGGTGGTGGTCTCGCATGGATACGGACCGGCGACACGGTTCGCATCGATCTGAACGCCGGGCGCTGCGACGCGCTGGTCGACGAGGCCGAGTGGGAGGCACGCAAGGCCGCGGGCCCGATGCAGGCACCGCCGAGCCAGACTCCGTGGCAGGAGATCGCGCGCGAGGGGACGGGGCAGCTCGCCGACGGAGCGACGCTGGAGCGGGCCTTGAAATACCGAAGCGTCCGAAAATCGCTGCCGCGGCACAACCACTGACACGGCACGCGTCGCGATGGAGTCCACCAGGTGGCCGATCGAGCGAATGGTCAGGCAGCCTGCAGGGCGACTGACGCGAGCGCGCATCCGCGAGCCGATCCCGCCTCGACGCGTGCATCGCGAGATCTGCTTCTCGCGAGACACGGCTTTCAGTCGCCCCGGGGTCGTCGACTCACGCCGCGCCGATGCCGACCCGGGGCTTCCGGACGAGTCCGCTCGGCAGTCGCAGCGGCTGCTGCAGACGCTCACGTACGCTACCAGGCGTGCTCGTGACCGTCTCCGGGGCTGCCGCAGGGAACAACAGCATGAACTCGTCGCCACCGAGTCTGGCAGCGACCCGCTCGTCGCTCGCGATCTGCTCCAGTCGATCGGCAGTGTCTTTCAACGGCGCGTCACCGATGGCATGCCCGCGCGTGTCGTTGACCATCTCGAAGGCATCGATATCGACGAAGGCAAGCGCCAACGGGCGATCTCGTGCGCCACCGAGAGTCGGCGTGTGCTCGGATTCGGTCCTGCGGGACACTAGCGTCCGGGCAGCGATTCGGTCGAGCGGCAGGTCGCGTGTTTCACCATTTACCGTGCCATCAGGCGGAAGCGGCTCGAACGGCCGCGCCACCGTGAAGCCGTGTGGTCCATCAGGTGTCGGATTCAGGTGCGTTCTGCGAAGCTCGTTCTCGGCATGACGCCTTGCCGGTGACGTGTCCGACCCTTCGGCCGGAGCGAGAGGGCCAAGACCTGCCGCCCGGGACGGCGCACGCCGGTCGCCCGGGATCTGCAGGAGCCGGCCGAGATCGCCCGGAGGTGCAGACCTTGCTCGCCCCTTGCCAGCCGGCAAGCGGCGGTGCGACCATTCCGAGTTCGATGTCGTACCGAGCACGCCGGCAGGAACACCGTCGGGTTCGTGCCGATCCCTCGTCACCGTCAATCAGGAGTCTCGCATGGCTTTCGAATTCCCCGATCTTCCCTATGACTACAGCGCACTCGAGCCGAGCATCGACGCGCAGACGATGGAAATCCACTACGACCGCCATCACCGCACCTACTTCAAGAACTTCACCGGTGCCGTCGACGGCACGCCGCATGCCGATGCCTCGCTCGAGGACGTGATGAAGAGCGTCGACGCCAGCACGTCGCCTGCCGTGCGCAACAACGGCGGCGGCTACTACAACCACATCCTCTACTGGAACAGCATGTGCGACGGCGGCAGCGCCCCGAGCGACGCGCTCGCGAAGGCGATCGACGGCGCGTTCGGCTCGATGGACGCCGTCAAGGAAGAACTGAAGAAGGCCGGCACGACGCGCTTCGGATCGGGTTTCGCCTGGTTGATCGTCTCGGGCGGCAAGCTGCACGTCACCAGCACGCCGAATCAGGACAACCCGCTGATGAAGGTCGCGGACACCCAGGGCACGCCGATTCTCGCGCTGGATGTGTGGGAGCACGCCTACTACCTGAAATATCAGAACAAGCGGCCCGACTACATCGACGCGTTCTTCGAGACGGTGGATTGGGCGAAGACCTCCGAGCGCTTCGCGACGGCCTGAGTTTCCTTCGGTGCCGGTTCGTCGTCGCGCGGATCTTGCGGCGGCGGTCCGGCGGCCCCATCCTTGTCACGGTGCGCCAGCCGATCGGGGCGCCCCGCCCACCGAACCCAGAGAGCCGTCATGTCCGAGCAGCCCAGCGACGTCAACGAGCGCATCCGCCAGCAGATCGCCGAGAACCCGGTGTTGCTCTACATGAAAGGCACGCCCCAGCTGCCGATGTGCGGCTTCTCGATGCGTACCGCCGAGGCACTGAAGGCGTGCGAGCGTGAGTTCGCCTTCGTCAACATCATCGCGGATCCGGCCATTCGGGAGACACTCCCGGGCGTGTCGGACTGGCCGACCTTCCCGCAGCTCTACCTGGAGGGCGAGCTGGTCGGCGGGTGTGACATCGTGTCCGAGATGGCCGAGAGCGGGGAGCTCAAGAAGCTGGTCGACAAGGCGAGCGACGCCGCCGCGGCCTGAGTCCGCCTCACCAGTCGTCGACCTTGCCGCGCGTCCGCTTGACGCGCGAGCGGTTCGTCTTGGCATCGATGCGCCGCTGGACCGCGCCACGCGACGGTCGGGTCGGTCGCCGCACCTTCCGGGTCACCAACGCCTCGCGCACGAAATCCGCCAGGCGGGTCAGCGCGTCCTCGCGATTGCGATCCTGGCGGCGATGCTGCTGCGCCTTGAGGACGAAGACGCCGCTCGAGCTCAGGCGCCGGTCACGCACGCCGAGCAGACGCGTCTTGACCGGATCCGGCAAGGAGGACGCCGGGATATCGAACCGCAAGTGGACCGCCGAGGACACCTTGTTGACGTTCTGACCGCCCGCGCCCTGGGCACGGACGGCCTGCCATTCGATCTCTGCGAACGGAATCGACAGACGATCGTCGATACGCAGCCCGCTCCCGTCGCCGCTCTCGGTCTCGCTCACGGGATTCGGCGGGGACGGCGCGGGAAGCCCGCGCTCAATCGGCGTCCGCGGGCGCGGAGTCTTCCCCGGCGGCACCACTGTCGCCGGCACCGTCCTCGCCGGCCGCATCCTCACCGGGCGACTCGGCCGGCGACTCGGCCGACTCATCAGGCGCGTCTGCCTCGTCCGGTTCGGCCGTGCCGTTGTCCGGCTCCGGATCGTCTCCGGCGTCATCAGCTTCCGATGGCGGCGTCTCGTCGGGCGCCGGCGGCGCAGGAAGGCGATGGGCGAGGACGGCGAGGTTGCCTTGCTCCAGCCGCGTCACGTAACCGAAGTGACGCACACGCCAGTTGCCGTCGTCCGTGCGGTCGAGTTCGTGGTGGTAGTCCGCCCAGCGCTCGTAGCGATCGTCACCCGCGATGCCCGGCAGGCGCTGCCAGAGATGGGCGCGGGATCGCAGCACGGCGCTGTCCGCCCCGTCGAAGGTGACGCGCTCCCCGCCGCGAAGGTGGAAGCTCGTCTTGTCCTCGTGCAGCGATGCTCTCCAACGCTCGACCAGCTCGTCCGCTGGCACCGTCGCCGGCTCCTCGTTCGGCAGGGCGATGCTGACCTCGTCGAGCAGAAGGTCGCGCACGGCCTTCCAGTCCTTGTCGTCGACGGCGGCATCGAGCGCATTGACCGCCGTTATGATGGCGCGCTCGTCGACCGCGGATTGTGCTCGGGCCGGTGAGGGTAGGAGCAGGGGCAGGGCGAGGAGAATGAGGGCAATTCGTTTCATCCGCCCGTCATACCACGTTCGCCGGCCGAAGCCGTGCATCCACGTTGCATTTGCGGAGCGCTCATCCTTTTTTCGCTCACCGGGCCTTCGCTCACCGGGCTTCGCTCGCCGGGCTTCGCTCACCGGGCTTCGCTCGCCGGGCCTTTCAGGTCGGCAGGTCCGCGTCGCCGAAGGCCTCGTGCAGCGCCTCCCAGCGATTGACCACGCGGCAGAAGAGTTCGGCCGTCTGGCGGGTGTCGTAGATGGCCGAATGGGCCTCGTCGGTGTTCCAGTCGAGCCCTGCGGCATCGGCCGCCCGGGCAAGCACGGTCTGGCCGTAGGCGAGTCCGCCGAAGGAGACCGTGTCGAAGCAACTGAATGGATGGAAGGGGTTCTTCTTGACGTTCGCGCGCTCCACGGCGGCGTTGAGGAACTTCAGATCGAAGAACGCGTTGTGACCGACCAGGATCGCGCGCGTGCAGTCGGCCCTGGAGACCGCCTTGCGAATCGGTTCGAGGATGTGCGTCAACGCCTCGCGCTCTTCACGCGCGGCTCGCAGGGGATGGAACGGATCGATGCCGTTGATCTCGAGTGAGCGCGGCTCGAGGTTCGCGCCGTCGAACGGCACGACGTGCGTCGTCAGGCTCTTCACCGGATGCAGACGACCCCGGTCGTCGAAGTCGAGCAGCACGGCGGCGATCTCGAGCAGCGCGTCGGTACGCTCGTCGAAGCCGCCCGTCTCCACGTCGACGACGACGGGCAGATAGCCCCGGAAGCGTTCGTTCAGGCTGACGGGCTTGCCGGGCTGGTACATGATTTTTCAGGGGCTCTGCGAGGGCCGGGATCATACACGCGCGGGTGCTACCATCGGGCGCTCCCGTCCTTCCCGGTCCCGCCCGTGTTCGAGCTGTTCCGCCAGTACTTCCGCATCGCCGTGCTCGCGGGGCGTCCGCAGGAGCTGCCCGGCGGCGCCACACAGATGCAGGTCGGCGTCGCGGTGGCCGTCGTCACCTACCTCGCCGCCCTCGGCAGCTTCCATGGTCTCGGGCGCGCCGTCACGCACGTCGTGCTCGACCTGGGTTTCACCGCCCTCACGCTGCGTGTCGCCCTGTCGCTCGTCGGTCATCCCGGGCGGTTCGAACAGGCCTTCGGCGGACTCTGCGGTGCGAGTGCGGTGATCAACCTCGCGGCCGTTCCGGTGTATCTCTCCCGTCCGACCGGCCCCGGCGGCGAAGTGTCGGCGAACGGCGCGCTCGCCGAGTTCGCGCTGCTCGTCTGGAGCCTGACGCTGCTGGCGCATGTGGTGCGGCATACCTTCGAGGTGCGCCTCGTGACGAGCGTCGGCATCGCCTTCCTGTGGCTCATCGTGCTGGTCGGGATCATGGAGGCGATGCTGCCGTCGGCCGCGTCCGGACCCGCGCTCGACGCCGCGCCCGAGTCGGTCTCGCTGGAACCGGGTTCGAGGCTCGCGGCAGCGGATGTGTCGGAAGAAAAGTCACGCAGGATCCTGGTGATATGATCGAGGTTTCCGCCATCGCACCCGACGGTCCGCCCATCGCCTCGTGCTCGCCATCGGACGATTTCACGTCGTCGCCTCGCGCGGCCGGCCGACAGCGTCCAACGCCGAGCCGTCGCGCGTCGACGAGGTCCTCGTGAGGACTGACGGATCGACCGCGAACGAGACGCCCGAGGGCGTTTCCTCTTCGGTGCCGGCGACCGGTGACGAATCGGCGGTCACGCCCTTCGTCGGTCCGCCGCTTCCCGTTGCCGATGCCGCCTCGCTCGGGCCGCCGCCGAGGTCGGTGCCTGGGTCGGTGCCTGGGTCGCCCCCCGGGTCGCCACCTGAGTCCTCGACAGGTGCGCCGGCCGGGCTGCCGACCGCGAAGCCTGCCGAGCCGCCGAACGAGGCAGCGGTCGCGCCGCCCGTCAAGCCGCCCGTCAAGCCGCCGATCAAGCCGCTGTCGATCAAGGTGCCCGAGCGCATCGGTCGGTATCGACTCGGCGGTCGAGTCGGCTCGGGAACCTGCGGCGTGGTGCACAGCGCCACCGACGAAGTGCTCGGGCGCGAGGTCGCGGTCAAGCTGTCCCCCATCGGGGAGGCACACGTGTCGACCGGGAAGGTGCCCGGTGCCCAGCGTGCCTACCAGACCGAGATCGTCGCCGCCGGTCGACTGACCCACCCGAACATCGTCACGGTGCACGACGCCGGGCAGTACGAAGAGCTGAACTACCTCGTCATGGAGATCGTCAACGGGCGTTCGCTGAAGGAGTACGGCAAGGGGCGCGAGCAACTGGCCACGCACCGGGCACTCGCGGTGGTCGCCGACTGTTGCCTGGCGCTCGACTACTCGCATGCCCAGGGCATCCTGCACCGGGACATCAAGCCGGCGAACATCATGCTCGCCGACAGCGGGGAGGTGAAACTGCTCGACTTCGGCATCGCGGTCGGACTGTCGGGCGAGGCCGGCCTCACCCGTCAGGGTCCGACGCTCGGCACCCCGAACTACATGTCGCCGGAGCAGATCCTCGGTCGCGAACTCGGGCCCGCGAGCGACTTCTACTCGCTGGCGACCGTGCTGTTCGAGTTGCTCACGGGGCGACAGCTGTTCAAGGCCAAGAAGGTCAAGGATCTCTTCCGCACCGTCGTCCACCAGAGCGCGCCGCGCCTGGCCGACGTGCGCCCGGCGTTGCCGCTGGAGCTGTCCGACGTGCTGGCGCGTGCGCTGCAGAAGAAGCCGGAGCTGCGTTTCCAGTCGGGCCGCGCCATGCGCGACGCCTTGATGCCCTTCGTCGAGCGCTTTCGCATCGTCGAGGAACGCCCGCCGGCCCAACAGCGGTTCATCCGTCGGCTGCAGCGTCAGTCGTTCTTCCTGTCGTTCTCGGATGTCGAGATCGCTCAGCTGCTGGAACTCGTGCGGGTGCGGAGCTTCGTCCCCGGTGATGTCCTGCTCCAGCCGGGCAACGTGGAACGTCGCCTGATGATCCTGACCGACGGCCTGGTTCGGGTGAGCAGCAACGGCGATCTGTTGGGTGTGCGGGGGGAAGGGGACTGCATCGGCGAACTCGGGTTCATCAACGGCGCGCCCGAGACCCGCGAGACGATGGCGCTCACGCCGGTCAGCGCGCTCGAGGTGACCAGCGAGTCGCTCAGCGAGCTGCCCCCGAAGGTGCACCTGCACTACTACCGCTTCATCTCGGAGATTCTCGCGGCGCGTCTCGCCCGTGACGGTCGGCTGCAGCTCGATCACGTGCTCTGAGGGCCATCGGGATACGCGGGCCTCGACGTGAATTTCACGGCTCGTCCGCGGACGCTGCTGCGGTGGCGGCTCCTGCGGGAGGAGCCACGCGCATGCACGCTCGACGTTTCATCGCCCTCGGATTCCTTGCCGGCGTCCTGACGGTCGGCTGCAATTCAGGCGGCGGCGGTGACGATTCGGCGCCCGCTCCCCTCGATCCCACATCGGGGGGCACGATGGCCGAGACCGGGGAGCAGGCTGCCGGCCCCGACGCCGGCCCCGAGCCGGGAACACCGGCTGGCGGCGACACGTCGGGCGAGCTTGCCGTGGCCCCGGGCGACGCGGCCGCGCTGGACGCCTCGCGGCGCTGGACGATCGGTCCGGCCAGCTTCGAGGTCGACAGCGACATCGCCACCGCGCAGCAGTCCTCGGAGGGGACCGTCGTCGTCGTGGTCGGAACCTCGGGCTTCGACCGGAGCAACGGGCCGTATTCGGGCGCCAACGTGGCGGTCACGCTCAGCGACGCCGGCAGCGGCGACTACACGCCGACCGAGGCGACGAACCTGCACGGTGCTCCCGTGCAGACGAGCATCTCGACCTCCCGCCCTTGAGTCGGGAAGCCTGCGCGTCAGCGCTTGCGGTTGTGCGATCGCTCCGTCAACGTCCTCTCCCAGGCGAGGGAGGTCTTCACGATCGTGTCCAGGTCGTCGAGGACCGGTGTCCAGTCGAAGGTGTCGTGGATCTTGTCGACGGCCGCGATCAGTGACGGGGGGTCGCCCGCGCGTCGCGGCTCCTCGATCACCTTCAACTTCTCGCCGTGCACCCGCTCGACGGCGTCGATGACCTGACGCACGCTGAACCCATGACCGTAGCCGCAGTTGACCAGCGTCGAGTCGCCACCCTTGCGCAGGTAGTCGAGCGCGGCCAGGTGGGCCGAGGCGAGATCGGTGACATGGATGTAGTCGCGCACGCCGGTACCGTCCGGCGTGGGGTAGTCCGTGCCGAACACGTACAGGGCATCCCGCTTGCCGAGCGCGACCTCGGCGGCGACCTTGATCAGCAGCGTCGCCTTGTCCGTCGATTGACCGATGCGCCCGTCGGGGTCCGAGCCCGCCACGTTGAAGTAGCGAAGGATGACGTGCTTGAGATCGGTGGCGGCACCGAGATCGCTCAGCATCGCCTCGGACATCAGCTTCGACATGCCGTAGGCGTTGATCGGCGCGGTCGGCAGGTCCTCGCGGCAGGGCGTGTCCGCATCGCCCGGGATGCCGTAGGTCGCGGCGGTGGATGAGAAGATGAAGTGCGCGATGCGCTCGTCCTGGCAGGCCTCCAGCAGGTTGCGCGTGCTGCAGGTGTTGTTGCCGTAGTACTTGAGCGGGTTGGTCACGCTCTCGGGCACGATGGTATGCGCGGCGAAATGCATGACGGTATCGATGTCGTGCTCGCGGATCAGGCGGCGGACGAGTTCGATGTCCCCGGTCTTGCCCTCGACGAGCGTGCCGTGCAGGACCGCTTCGGGGTTGCCGGTGGACAGATCGTCCAGCACAACGACACGTTCGCCGCGCTCACCGAGCAACTTGACGACATGACTGCCGATGTAGCCGGCACCGCCGGTGACGAGGATGGAGTTCTCGGGCATGTGATCCGCATGTCGGGTGAGGGAAGAAGGAAATGATAGCTGGGCGCTCGCGAAACGGCGCCGCGCGCGTCACTGTCGTTCACGATTGACGTCGGGGTCTTGCAGCTATCATTCCGGACCCGCTGAAACTGGAGACGGCGAGATCCCCTCAAGCGTTGTCCATCGCGCGCTCGCCGCTCTCGGCAGGCGAATCGCCAAGCGCCATCGAGACCGGTCAGGCAACGGGACGACGATCGCGCCGCCGCGTTCGGACGAGGAGCGGGCGACATGGCGTTGGGAAGCGTCGCCGCTGATAGGCAGCCTGCCGATCCAGGCCGGTTCGCCGTCTCGGGTGGAATTCGAGAGGAACCTGCTCGCCGTCGCCAAGGGGAGCCTGTTTGCCGGCAGTCCGACCCGGCTTGTCGTGGTCGCCTTCGAACTCCATCGCCGGGCGGCGCTCGATGCGCGCTTCGGCAAGGTACTCGGCGAGACGATGATGGTCGAGGTGCTGCGCCGCTTGCGGGTGGCCGGTCCGCGGGAAGCCTTGCTCGCGCCGACCGACGACGGCAGACTCCTCCTTGCGGTGCGACTCGACGCGACGGCGAATCTTCGCCGCACGGTCGGCGAATGGCGCCTGGAAGCCATCGGCGCGCCGATCACCGTCGCGGGCGTCTACCACCTCGCCACGCTGTCCGCCGGTGTCGCCTGCCTGGACGAGGGCGAATGCACGACGGCACTCGTCGCGCGCGCCGAGCGGGCTCTGGCGCTCGGGCGGGCAGAGGCGAGGGACGGCGTCCACTTCGCCGTCTGACGATCCGGTCGACACGGCGTGTACCATCGCCGCACGTCCCTCCGCCCGCCTTCCACACGTGTCCAGCGAACCCTTTCACGAGGCCGTCGCGGCCGGTTCCGTCGTGCTGACCGTCAATCAGCGACTGGCTCGCCATCATGTCCACCGTCACGGCCTGTGGCAGCTCGGGAACGGTGCGACGTGGTGGGAGACGCCGCGCGTCCTGCCCTGGAGCGCTTGGCTGGCCGAGCTGCACGACACCGCGCTGGCCGCCGGCCTGTCGACTCGGGTCAGGGTGCCGGGCATCGTGCAGCAGCGCTTCTGGCGACGCGCGCTCGGTGCCGAGGCGAGCGAGGCGCTCCTCGATCCGGACGCGGCCGCGGCGCAAGCGGCGCGCGCGCGCCAGATCGGACTCGCCTGGCGCTGCCTCGGTGACGGTGAAGACTACCCGTCCCACGACCAGCTTGCCTGGCGACGCTGGTCGGCTCGCTACGTCGCCCGATGCGAGGCTGAAGGGCTCGTGGACGACGCCGCCCTGTCCGATCATCTCGTCGAGCTCGTCGTGTCGCACGGTCGCATCGGCCGATCGGGGCGCGATGCACACGACATGGAGTCTCTCGCTCTGCCGGCTCGCCTGCTGCTCGCGGGATTCCTCCAGGAGCCGCCGCAGCAACGCGCCCTGATCGAGGCGCTGACCGAGGCGGGCGTCGTCGTGGAGCGTCTGACGCCTGCTCGAGCGGGGCCCGTGCGGGCGGTCGCGCATGCGGACGACGAGGCCGAACTGCGTCATGTGGCGAGCGAGGTCAGGGAGGCGCTGGAGCGGTCGCCCGACGCCGTGTTCGGGGTGGTCGTGCCGGATCTCGCGCCGCGTCGGGCCGCCGTGCGACGGGCGTTCGATCGCGCCTTCTTCCCGGGCCTGACGCCGAACGAGATCGACGCTCGCGAGCGTCCCTATGATCTGTCGCTCGGTCTGCCACTCGCGGACCAGCCGCTCGTTCGGACGGCGCTGTCGCTGCTCCGTCTGATGAACTCGCGTATCGCCGGTGGCGAGTTGTCCGCGTTGTTGATGAGTCCCTATCTCGCGGGCGGGAGGGCAGAGTCGACTCGTCGCGAGCAGCTGGACCGGCGACTGCGCGAGGCGCGCGACCATGCCCTCACCCTGGCGGCCCTGTGCGACGCACTCGACCACGGGAGCACGTTCGCCCGTGGCGCTCGGGAGTTGCTTGCCGGGCGTGCGAGCGATCACGCCCTGCCATCGACCTGGGCGGCGCGCTTCGGGGCCGCGCTGCATGCGCTGGGTTGGCCCGGCGAACGCAGCGACAGCGAAGAGTATCAGATAGTGCAAGCCTGGCACGGCTGCCTGCAGGATCTGCAGATGCTGGACGATGGCGAGTCGATCGGTGAGCGCGAGGCCCTGGCGATCGTCGTGCGGCTCGCCCGCGAACGCGTGTTCCAGCCCGAGAGCCCGCCCGTTCCGATCCAGATCATGGGGCGACTGGAGAGCCACGGCATCGCCTTCGATCGACTCTGGGTGACCGGACTCGACAGCGAGTCGTGGCCGCCGGCCGGCGCGCCGATCCCGTTCCTGCCGATCGCCGCCCAGAAGGCGGCCGGCCTGCCCGAGGCGTCGGTCGTCGAGCGACTCGCACTCGCCGAACGCGAGTTCGCGCTGTGGCGAAGCTCGGCGGACGAGCTCGTCGCGAGCCATGCTCTCGAACGCGGCGGGCAGACGCTCTTGCCGGCCGCCGTGCTGGCCGAGCCGGGCGCGCCGGCCGTCGCGTCCGCCGGCGCGGCGCGCGAGCCGATCGTGCCGCTGGATCCTCTGGCGCTGATCGCCGCTGCGGCAGGGCTGGAACGACTCGTCGACGAGCGGGGACCGGTGCTCGAGGCCGGGGTCGACGTGCGCGGCGGCGCCCGGCTGCTCGAGGATCAGGCGAGCTGCCCGTTTCGCGCCTTCGCGCTGCACCGCCTGCACGTGCGTCCGCTCGAGGAGGGCGGTATCGGGCTCGACCCTCGGCAGCGCGGCACGCTGCTGCACGCTGCACTCGAGCGCTTCTGGGTGGAGACCGGCACGCACGCGCGGCTGATGGCGCTCGACGACGACGCGCTCGCCGGCAGCATCGCCGCCGCCGTCGCCGTCGCCCTCGACGGAAGCAAGATCGTCGGCCCGTTGAAGGGGCTGGAGCAGCGCCGGCTCGAGCGTCTGCTCGGCGACTGGATCGTCCAGTGCGAGCGACCGCGCATGCCTTTCGCCGTGGTCGCCTTCGAGGAAGAGCGCGAGATCGAGCGGGTCGGATTGCGCATGACGGTGAAGCTCGACCGTGTCGACGACGTCGCGGGAAGGCGCGTCGTCATCGACTACAAGAGTGGCGCCGCTGCCTCGATCGGCAGCTGGTCGGATCTGCGCGTGTCCTCGCCGCAGTTGCCGCTCTACGTGCTCGGCGACGACGCCATCGAGGGCGCGAGCTTTGCCAAGGTGGTCCGGCACGGATGCGCCTGGGCCGGCGTCACGCGAGCACCGGACATGCTCCCCGGGGCAACGGTCGCGAAGGATCGACTCGTGGACTGGGCCGACTGGCGCCGACACTGGAGCGAGGCGCTGGATGCCGTGGCGGCGGAAGTGCGGGCCGGGGACGCTCGCGTGTCACCGCGGAAGGGCGCCTGTGCCCACTGCGAGCTCACGCCGCTCTGCCGCATCGCCGAGGCGTCCACATGAGCGCGCCGGCCGATGATGCCGTTCGGCGACGGGCGCTCGATCCCTCGTCCTCGTTCATCGTCCAGGCGCCCGCGGGCTCGGGCAAGACCGAGCTGCTGACCCGGCGCGTGCTGACGTTGCTCACCACGGTCGAGGAGCCCGAGGAGATCCTGGCGATCACCTTCACCCGCAAGGCGGCGAGCGAGATGCGCGAGCGGGTGATCGGGGTCCTCGCGCGGGCCGCGGACCAAGACGCGCCCGCGCCGGGCGGACACGAGGCCGCCGGCATCGCGCTTGCGCGTACCGTGCTGACGCGCGATCGGGAACGTGGCTGGGCGTTGCTTCGAAACCCGCAGCGGCTTGCGCTCCGGACCATCGATGCGCTCGCCACCCAGCTGGCCCACCGACTGCCCGTGGTGTCCGCGCTGGGGGCGCCGAGCGGCGTGGTCGAGGACGCCCGCCCGCTCTATCGTGAAGTCGCCTCGCGCTTCCTGGACGAGCATCTCGACGGGCTCGATCTCGTGATGCTGCAGCTCGACAACCGGCTCGATCGCGCGCAGGAGCTGCTGGCGGTGCTGCTCGCGAAGCGGGATCAGTGGCAACGCTACGTATACACGGGTGCGAGCGACGAGGCGCTTCGCGCCTTTCTCGAGCAGACCCTCGGTGAACTCGTGGCCGAGCGCCTCGCCGCCCTGTGCGACTCGGTACCGTCCGGGTTCGAGGCGCGCGTCGTGGCGCCGCTCGTCCGCAGCGCGCAACTGCGTCTGGCGCTCGCCGACGCCGAGCCGGAGGGCAAGGTGCGGACCCCGCCGGCGGCCTTGCTCGAGCTGCAGGCCCTGCCGACCGACGCGCCCGACGATGCGCCGCGGTGGCGAGCGGTTCGCGATGCGTTGCTGACCGGGACCGGGACCGTGCGCAAGTCGGCAAGGCGTACGGAGGGCTGTCCGACCAGCAAGGACGACGCGGCGCTCGTCGGTGTAGCGGTCGACGCGCTTCGCGCGCACAAGGCGGCGTTTCTCGAGGCGCTCGCGTGCCTTCATCCCGAGACGGCGGACGAGCCGGCCGACGCCGCCCGGTTCGTCGAAAGACTCGACGAGGCGGCGCGACTACCGCTGCCGCGCTACGCGGACGAGCAGTGGGCGTTGCTCGCCCAGCTGCTCGGCGCGTTGCCGGCCCTGCTCGCCGAACTGCAAGTCGTGTTCGCCGAACACCGGGTCGTCGACTTCGTCGAGATGGCGGCGCGAGCGCAGCGCGCGCTCGGTACCGACGAGGCGCCGACCGATCTCGCGCTGGCGATGGATCTTCGGCTGCGTCATCTGCTGGTCGACGAATTCCAGGACACCTCGCGCAGCCAGTTCGCGCTGTTCGAGCGCCTCGTCCGCGGGTGGACACCGGGCGATGGTCGGACGTTCTTCGCCGTCGGCGATCCCATGCAGTCGATCTACCGCTTTCGGGACGGTGACGTCGCGCTGTTCGGCGAGGCACAGGCGCGGGGCATCGGCGAGGTGGTGCTCGAGCCGCTCACGCTCGAGGTGAGCTTCCGGGCGGCGCCTGCCGTCGTGAACTGGATCAACGAGACCTTCTCGGCCGTCTTCCCCGCCGAGGCCGATCCCACCGTCGGCGCGGTCACGTACTCGCCGTCGCACCCCCACCTCGACACCCCGGGTGGCGTCGAGATCCATCCGCTGGTGGAGGCGGATGAGGCGACCGAGGCGGCGACGGTCGCGAGCCTTGCCGGGGATGCACTCGCGCTGGACGAGACGGGGACGGTCGCCATCCTCCTCCGGGGTCGCTCGCACGCGGCTGCCGTGTTCGAGGCGCTTCGGCGGGCGGGCATCGACTACCGCGCGATCGACATGGACCTGCTCGGCGAGCGAGCGGCCGTGCGGGACCTGCTTGCCCTGACGCTCGCGCTGCGCTACCCGCACGATCGCCTGCACTGGCTGGCCGTGCTCCGCTCCCCCTGTGCCGGTCTGACCCTCGATGACCTGCACGTGCTGATGGCGGACAGCAGGCGCATGGCGGTCGTCGATCTCCTTCGGGACGACGCTCGCCTGCGGGCGATGAGCGACGACGGCCGCGTGCGGGCGCGTCACCTGCTCACCGTGCTGGAGCCCGCGGTGCGGCGTGCGCCGCGCGAGTCCGTCATGCCGTGGGTGGAGGCCTGCTGGCTGCGCCTCGGTGGACCGGCCGTCTGCGCGGACGCGGTCGATCGGGATGCGGCCGAGCGCTGTCTCGTGCGCTTGCAGGCGCTGGAGAGCGAGGGCAAGCTCTATCAGCGCGCGGTCCTGTCGGGGGCCATGGATGCCTTGTACGCGGCCCCGGGACCGGATGCGCGTGTCCAGGTCATGACGCTGCACAAGGCCAAGGGGCTGGAGTTCGACACCGTCATCCTCCCGGCGCTGCAGAAGCGGACGCGTGGGGATGGCGTGCAGCTGCTGGACTGGTTCGAGGCGGCCGGGGAGGACGGTGCCCCGCGACTCCTGCTCGCGCCGATCGAGGAAACCGGTCTGCCGAACGCGCAACGCCACGGCATCAACCTGCTGGTTCGGCGAGCCCGGCAACGCTGCGACGAACAGGAAGTGCTGCGCCTGCTCTACGTCGCCTGCACCCGCGCGAAACACCGTCTGCACCTGGTCGCCCGGGCGACCCTCGACGCCTCGGGGGAGCTCGGCGCGCCGCAGGCGGGCTCCCTGCTCGCGCCGCTCTGGCCACGACTCGCACCGACGTTCCAGGCGCGGGCGGACACACCCCTCGACGCCGTGGGCGTGCGGCCGGAACCGCACGAGGCGGAGCGATCGCGGGACTCGCAGGTTGACCCGACGACCACAGCGTCGACGGGCTCGGCGTCGACGCCCGAACCGGTGTGGCTCGAGCGGCTGCCGGCCGGCTGGACCGCGCCGGCCATGCCGCTGTACGAGCGCCCGCACCGACGCGTCGTCGCCATCGAGGACGCGGCGGAGCCGGTGCGGGCCTGGACCGGTGGCGCAGCCCGCGACGTCGGCACGGTCGTCCACCGACAGCTGCAGCGTCTGAGCGAACAGCCGAGCGCACGCGAACCGGATGCCCTGGCCGCTCTGCCGCAGACGCTGAGGCGCCAGCTCGGCAACCTGGGCGTGCCCGCCACGATGATGGCCGAGGCCGTCGCGCGCGCGGTCGCGGCGGTGCTCGCGACGCTCGACGACGAGCGGGGCCGGTGGTTGCTGCAGCAGCACGCCCACGCCCGCTCGGAGTGGGCGCTCAGCGTGCCGGATCTCGACACCGGGCCCGGCACGGTTTCCTTCGGTGCCAGCGGCGCGGTCACGCGCGTCGTGATCGATCGGACCTTCGTCGACGAGGCCGGCAAGCGTTGGATCGTGGACTACAAGACCGGTGACCACGAGGGGGCGGATCCCGAGGGTTTTCTCGATCGCGAGCAGCGGCGCTATCGCGAGCAGCTCGATCGCTATGCGGCCATCATCGCGCGTACCGAGCAGCGTCCCGTGCGCGTCGGGCTCTACTTTCCGATGATGCGGGGCTGGCGGGAATGGGAGCCGGGCGATACCGTCGGCGCGTCACCCGCCGGTTCCCTCGAGCCCGTCGCACGCACCGAACCCGTGTCGGGTGTCGACGGTTCGGCCGACGCCCAGCTCGATCTTCCGCTCTGAACCCGGAGTCATCGCATGGATCCCGCCTTCTGGCGTCAGACATGGTCGGACGACCGCATCGGCTTCCACCAGACGCGCCCCAACGGGCGGTTGGTGGCGCACTGGCCGACGCTCGAACTCGCCGCGGACACCCCGGTGTTCGTGCCGCTCTGCGGCAAGTCCCTCGATCTACTGTGGCTGCACGAGCGCGGGCATCCGGTGATCGGTGTGGAGTTGTCGGAGAAGGCGGTGCGCGCCTTCTTCGAGGAGAACGCGCTGTCCCACCGACATCGACCGGACGGCCACTTCGAGCGCTGGTCGGGCCGCGGTGCGGCGGCGGGCATCGAACTGCTCGTCGGCGATTTCTTCGAGCTTGCGCCCACCGACCTCGACGGTGTCGGCGCGGTCTACGATCGCGCGTCCCTGATCGCGATGAACGACGCGCTTCGCGGTCGCTACGCGCGTCATCTGGCACACCTGCTGCCCGTCGATTGCGACGGACTGCTGGTGACGATCGACTATGACCCTTCGCGCATGCAAGGCCCGCCCTTTCCGGTCCCCGCGGCCACGGTGCACGATCTTCTCGGCGAGGCCTTCGACATCGACGAGCTGGCACACTACAGTGGCGCCGAACGCCTCGGCAATCTCGCCGACCGTGGCCTCGAGTCGCTCGACGAGCGCGTCCACCGGCTGCGCCGCACCTGAGCCCCCCATGCCAAAGCCTCTGCAACGTGTCATCGGATTCATGATCCTGCTCGCCACCGTCGGGCAGGTGTCCTGCCAGGCGCTGCTCGCGCAGGCGCCGGTCCTGATCGGCTGACCATGGTTACCGTCAAGCGCTACGATCCGGACGCGAAGCAGCCCATTCTCTGGCGGGGCTGGCTGCTCTACCTCCTGAGCTTCCCCCTGCTGCCGGCCGCGCTGTTCGCGTTGCAGGACGGTTTTCAGGTGATCGCGCTCGCGCGCGGGGTGGGCTTCGGGCTCGCGATCGCGGCTGCCACGCTGATCCGGAAGGGCATCCGGCTCGACAACGAGGCCATCCGGCGGAACCTGCGACGACGTGCGAGCACCGTGCGCTATCGCGCGGTCGGGGCAGGGCTGCTCTCGCTCGGCATGTTTCTCGTCGCCTGGCTGGGCCTGCATACCGGCTACGGGCTGCCGGGCAGCGTGATGCTCGGTCTTGCGGTATTGCTCGGCTGCTATCTGTACTACGACTTCGACGGCATCGGACGCAAGGATCCGGAGATCGCCGCTGTCGGCATCACGACCGAGGAACTGGTCGAGCTGCTCGACGAGGCCGAGGGGCGCATCGTGGCCATCGAGAACGCGAGCCGCGACATCCCCAACGTCGAATTTCGCGACCGCCTGCGCCGCATCGCGACCGAGGCCCGCGCGATCCTCGAGACGATCGAGCGCGACCCGGTCGACGCGCGTCGCGCCCGGAAATTCCTGAAGGTCTACCTGGACGGGGCCAGGCAGGTCACGGAAGGCTACGCACGCACCCATCGCGGTCCGGAAGCGCCGGTGCTCGAGGACAACTTCCGGCGCGTGCTCGGCACGATCGAGACGGTCATCGCCGAGCAGCAGGAGAAGCTCCGCGAGAACAACGTTCTCGATCTGGACGTCAAGATCGAGGTGCTGCAGATGCAGCTCGAGAACGAAGGGGTGACCTGAGCGTCGCTCGAACAGGGCGGTCGGCCATTGTGCGCCGGGTCGGGTCGATGGCGAAACGCGCGCCGGGCGGTAAGAAACGCCGGCTTCGGCGCCCGGTTTGGTACGCACTTTCGGCGCGTGCGAGAATCGGGGGACATCCCTGACGATCGCCTCCCGCGATCCCCGATGGAGACCGAATGGCCACGACCCCCGAACAGCCGTCCCGCGCGAGCGACTCGGCGACCCGCACCGTCACCGACACGATGGACGCCACCGACACGCCCATCCTGCCGGGCACCGAGCTGCTACCGGAGCTCAAGCACGATCTGGTGCCCTACGAGGAGGTCGACCCCGCCGAGCGCGCGCGCATCGACAACCTGATGCAGGAGATCGATCTGTCGGACAGCAATTCGATCATCTTCTTCGGTTCGAAGGCGCAGCAGGAACTCACGACCATCTCGGACAGCATGCTCGAGGGCGTGCGGAACAAGGACCTCGGCTCGGCCGGGAAGTCGCTGAACCACATGGTCAGCGTGCTGCGCGGCTTCGAGGTCGCCGACTACGATCCGCGCGAGAACGCGAACCTGTTCGTGCGCCTGTGGCGGAAACTCTTCGGCGGGGTCTCGCCGGTCGCGAAGTTCATCCAGCAGTACGAGGGCGTGCGCGGACAGGTCGATACCGTCACCGACGATCTCGAGGGGCACAAGACGCAGCTCCTTCGCGACATCGCCTCCCTCGATCGTCTCTACAACGCGAACCTCGAGTACTTCCACAACCTCGAGGCCTACATTCTCGCCGGCGAGAAGACGCTCGCCGTCATCGACCAGACGATGATTCCCGCCGCCGAGGCGAAGGCGGCGAACAACGACGACGTGCTGGTCGCCCAGGAACTGCGGGACGTGCGTAGCGGTCGCGACGATCTCGAGCGACGCGTGCACGACCTGCGGCTGACCCGTCAGGTCGCCATGCAGGGCCTGCCGAGCATTCGCCTGATCCAGGAGAACGACAAGGGTCTCGTCAACAAGATCAACTCCACGCTGGTCAACACCGTGCCCCTCTGGCGCCAGCAGCTGGCCCAGGCGGTGACGATCTTCCGTTCGGCGGAAGCGGCGAAGAGCGTGAAGGCGGCGAGCGATCTGACCAACGAGCTCCTGGAGAAGAACTCCGAGAACCTGCGCACCGCGAACCGCACCGTTCGCGAGGAACTCGAGCGCGGCGTGTTCGACGTCAACGCCGTCAAGCGGGCGAACGAGAACCTGATCGCGACGGTCGAGGAGAGCCTGCAGATCGCCGACGAGGGCAAGCGTCGGCGTGCCGATGCCGAGCGCCAGCTCGAGCAGATGGAAGCCGAGCTGAAGACGACGCTGAAGTCGGCGTCCGCGCGCAGCAGCGGCCCTGCCGTGGCCGGAGCCTGAAGCCATGGGACTCTTCGACAAGCTGTTCGGCGAATTCGTCGACGTCATCGAGTGGACGGACGACTCCGACTCCCGTGCCGGCACGCGCACGATGGTTCATCGCTTCGAGCGCTACGGCAACGAGATCAAGTACGGCGCCAAGCTGATCGTCCGGGAGTCGCAGTTCGCGGTCTTCGTCAACGAAGGTCAGGTGGCCGACGTGCTCGGCCCCGGCACCTACGAGCTCGAGACCCGCAACCTGCCGATCATGACGACGCTGCAGAATTGGCAGTCCGGCTTCAAGTCGCCGTTCAAGGCCGAGGTCTATTTCTGCAGCATGCGGCGCTTCACCGATCTGAAGTGGGGCACCAAGCAGCCGTTGATGCTGCGCGATCCCGAGTTCGGCGGGTTGCGCGTGCGGGCCTTCGGCACCTACGGCACGCGCATCGTCGATGCCCTGACCTTCGTGCGCGAGATCGTCGGCACCGAGGGGGTCTTCACGACCGACGAGATCAGTGACCAGCTCCGTAACATCATCACCTCCCGTTTCGCCTCGATCGTCGGTGGGGCGGACATTCCCGTGCTCGACATGGCCGCCAACTACGACCAGCTCGGTGAGCTGCTGACGCGTCGCATCGCGCCGGAGTTCGCCGAGTACGGGCTCGAGTTGAACCGGCTCCTGGTCGAGAACATCTCCCTGCCGCCGAAGGTGTCCGAGGCGCTCGACGAGCGCACCAGTCGCGGGCTGACCGGCAACCTCGACGAGTACCTGAAATACCAGACCGGCAACGCGATGACCGACGCGGCCTCGAACCCCGGCGGTGCGGCCGGCGCCGGGATCGGCATGGGCATGGGCATGGCGATGGCGAACAACATGGGCACCGCGCTCGCGGGTGGCAACGCCGGTGGCGGCCCGGGCGGCCCGGGCGCTCCGGCCGGCGACACTGGCGCGACCGGGGGCGGGAGCACCGCCGCGCGGCCGGATCGAGGTGGCGTGCCGGGTAGCAAGCCGCCGTCGCTCCCCGGCGGGCCCGCTGCCGACATGACCTACCACGTCGAACTCGACGGACAGATCGACGGTCCCTACGACCTCGGGGAGCTGCGCGGGCGGATCGCGCGCGGCACGCTCCTGCCCGCGACCCTGGTCTGGGCCGAGGGCATGCAGAGCTGGCAGCCGGCGAAGGAGATCGAAGCCGTCGCCGCGCTGTTCGACGGTACGGATGCGGGCAAGGGCGCGCCCGCCGGCAGTCCCCCGCCGCTGCCGCCTCGCTGAGCGACGACGGGGCCGGGACGGTGGCGGGTGGCCGGCGATTCGATGCAGGGCGCGGGAGCGGCGAAGGGGCGGCGATCGGCGGCGTAGCTGCGCTCGGCGAGCGGCTGAATGCCGCACTCGAGGCGCGGTTGCAGAACGCACCGCCGGGCCCCGGGAAGCAGACTGCCTACGAGTGGCACGACGGTGACTCGCCGGCCCGCGCGATCGGAGAGGCGCACACGAGCGCACTCACCGAGCGCCGCTTTCCGTGCGAGAGCTGCGGCGCGATTCTGGACTACGCCGTCGGCACGCATTCGCTCGAATGCCGCTACTGCGGGCACCGCAACGCGATCGCGGCCTCGCGGACGACCATCGTCGAGCGGGACCTGCACACGGCGCTCGAACAGCTCCGAGATGCCGGACCGACGAGCGGCGAACAGGTCGTCACCGAGTGCCCGGCCTGTGCGGCCGAGTTCGCGCTCGATGCGCATGTCCACTCGGGCGAGTGCCCGTTCTGCGGTACCGGTGTCGTCAAAGGCACCGGCGACGCGAAACCGATCAAGCCGCAGGGGCTCTTGCCGTTCTCCATCACTGCCGAGGCGGCGCGGGAGTCGTACAAGACGTGGCTGAAGGGGCTCTGGTTCGCCCCGTCGGCGTTGAAGGAGCACGCGCGCGGCGACACCTCGCTCGAAGGCGTCTACGTGCCTTACTGGACCTACGACAGCGACACAGCGACCGCCTACGACGGCCAGCGAGGGGACGTGTACTACGTCACCCGTCGCTACACCACGACCGTCAACGGTCGTCGTGTCACCCGCACCCGCCAGGAGCCGCGCATCCGCTGGAGCCCGGCGAACGGTCGCACCACCCGTCACTTCGACGACGTGCTGGTCGGCGCGACCGAGACCCTGCCGCGGAAGATCACCGACTGGCTCGCTCCCTGGGATCTCGACAACCTCGTGCCCTACACCGCCGACTATCTCGCGGGCTTCTCGAGCGAGATCTATCAGGTCGATCTGGACGAAGGCTTCGACATCGCGCAGAAGGTCATGGACGAGGTCATCCGCACCGATGTCCGGCGTGCGATCGGCGGCGATCAGCAGCGCATCACCGGCCTGCGCACCCGCCACAGCGACACGACATTCAAGCACGTGCTGCTGCCGCTGTGGAGCGCCGGGTTCCGGTTCAGGGACAAGAGCTACCGTTTCGTCGTCAACGGCCGGACCGGCAAGGTGCGCGGCGAGCGCCCGTGGAGCGTCGTGAAGATCGCACTGGCCGGCATCGCGGCCGCCTTGCTCCTCGCGGCCGTGTTGATCCTCGCCCAGGCGTCCGGCGCGTTCTCGGGCATGGAAGGCTACGGCGGCAGCGGCTTCGACCGGGGCGGGATGACGATCGACTGGGGTAGCGGCGCCACGCGCTCTCGCTGGCCGGACGTGCCGCTCGGCGGCGGGTACCGCTGACGCCGGTGCGTGGATTCGTCTCGATCGTCCGTGCCGGCCGTGCGAGCGCGCGGCGGGAGCGCGATGCGGGCCTGCGCGGTGCGATCGTGGCCGGCCACTTGCAGGCAGACGCCGCGACCGAAATCCCGTGCCCGGCGCATTCGGCCGATGGCGCGTGTGCCCCGCAGTGTCGGGCCGCGCGCGGCCCGGGAACACCGTCGACCCGTCGGGACAGGGTCGAACCGCTATTCTCGACGTATCGTCAGTACCGTCCCCGAGCGAGGAACCCGTCGATGAGCTACCGCCGTCCCGAACCGTCCATCGGCCTCGGCCGCCACGCCTTCGCCGTCATCCCGTTGGCGCTTGCGGCCTGTGTGGGGTTCGCGACGAGCGCCGCGCGGGCGGCGGAGTCCTCGTACGGGCTGTCGATGTTCGACGACCTCAAGTACGGCCCGGACTTCGAGCACTTCGACTACGCGAGCCCCGACGCGATCAAGGGTGGGGAGGTGACCCTGGCGGCCATCGGCACCTTCGACAACCTGAACCCCTTCATCCTCAAGGGTCTGGCCGCCGTCGGTCTCGCCAGGATGTACGACACGCTGACGGTCAACTCCCGCGACGAGCCGTTCTCGGTCTACGGTGTGCTCGCCGAGTCGATCGAGACGCCGGACGACAAGCGCTGGGTCACCTTCCGGCTGCGTCGCGAGGCGCGATGGCACGATGGCGTCGCGCTGACCGCCGAGGATGTCGTGTGGACGTTCGACACGATCAAGGAGAAGGGTCACCCCTTGTACAAGACCTACTACGCGGCGGTCGCCAAGGCCGAGGCGCTCGATCCGCACACCGTGAAGTTCTCCTTCAGCGAAGGCAACAATGCCGAGCTGCCGCTGATCATGGGGCAGCTGTCGATCCTTCCGAAGCACTACTGGGAAGGTCGCGAATTCGACGCCACGACGCTGGAACCGCCCCTCGGCAGCGGTGCCTACCGGATCGCCAAGGTCGACGCCGGGCGTTCGATCACCTACGAGCGGGTCGAGGATTATTGGGGCGAGGACATTCCGGTCAACGTCGGGCGCGACAACTTCGGCACCATCCGCCACGACTACTACCGCGATGCCACCGTGGCCCTCGAGGCTCTGAAGGCCGGCGACATCGACTTCCGCCGCGAGAACACCGCCAAGATCTGGGCCACGGCCTATGACTTCCCCGCCATCGACGAAGGGCGGGTCATCAGGGAGCAACTGCCGGACGGCAGCCTGCAGACGATGCAGGGCTTCGTCACGAACCTTCGCCTGGCGAAGTTCGAGGACCCCCGCGTGCGCCGCGCCCTCAACTGGACCTTCGACTTCGAGTGGATGAACGAGAACCTCTTCTACGGGTCCTACCAGCGTACGCAGAGCTTCTTCCAGAACTCGGACATGCAGGCGACCGGACTGCCCGTCGGGCGCGAACTCGAGATCCTCGAATCGCTGCGCGATCAGGTGCCCGAGTCGGTCTTCACCGAGGAGTACACCCTGCCGACGACCGATGGCTCGGGCCGCATGCGGGCGAACTACCGGGAAGCGCTGAAGTTGTTCAAGGAAGCCGGGTGGACGGTGCAGGACGGCAAGCTCACGAACGTCGAGAGCGGAGAGGTCTTCACGATGGAGATGATGTTCGCCTCGCCGGCCTTCGAGCGTATCGGGCTGGCCTGGGCGAAGACGCTCGAGCGCGTCGGCATCGATGCACGCGTGCGGACCGTGGACAGCGCCCAGTACGAGAAGCGGGTCGAGGACTTCGATTTCGAGGTCATCGTCGGGGCCTGGCGTCAGTCGGAATCCCCCGGCAACGAGCAGGTCGACTACTGGGGTTCGCAGACGGCAGACCTGCCCGGCTCGCGCAACCTCATGGGCATCGCCGATCCCGCGATCGACGCGATCATCGAACTCGTCATCGTGGCCGATTCGCGCGAGGAGCAGGTGGCGTCCGCCCGCGCGCTCGATCGCGTGCTCTTGCACAACGACTACCTGATTCCGCAGTGGTTCAGCCCGGACTACCGGCTCGCCTACGCGAACAAGTTCGCGCGTCCCGATACCCTGCCGGACAACGACCTCGGGTTCGAGTTCTGGTGGGTGGACCCCGACAAGGCGGCAGCGCTCGACGAGTAGGGCAGAACGGGGCCGACCGCGTGCTCGCCTATATCCTTCGTCGTCTCGTGCTCGTGATCCCGACGTTGCTGGGGATCATGGTGCTGAACTTCGTGATCGTGCAGGCCGCGCCCGGCGGGCCGGTCGAGCAGGTGATCAGCCAGATGAAGGGACAGGCGGTCAGCGCGACCGCGCGCGTGTCGGGTTCGTCCTCCGACTCGCCGGGCGGCGGGGGCGCCGGCGGCGCGTCGGGCGGGGAGAGCTATCGCGGCTCCCGCGGCCTCGAACCCGAGCTCATCGCCGATCTGGAGCGACAGTTCGGCTTCGACAAGCCGCCCGTCGAGCGCTTCCTGAAGATGATGGGCGACTATGCGCGTCTCGACTTCGGCGAAAGCTTCTTCCGTGACCGTGACGTCGTCGACCTGGTCATCGACAAGATGCCGGTGTCGATCTCGCTCGGGCTCTGGACGACGCTGCTCGTCTACCTGATCTCGATTCCGCTCGGCATCGCCAAGGCCATGCGCGACGGCAGCGCCTTCGACGTCTGGACCAGTGCCGTCGTCATCGTCGGCTACGCCATACCGGGCTTCCTGTTCGCGATCCTGCTGGTCGTGGTGTTCGCGGGCGGCAGCTTCCTCGACTGGTTTCCGCTGCGTGGTCTGAGCAGCGAGAACGCGGACACGCTGTCGTTCGGCGGGCGCGTGCTCGACTACTTCTGGCACCTCGTGCTGCCGATCACGGCGATGGTCGTCGGCGGATTCGCGAGCCTGACCATGCTGACCAAGAACTCCTTTCTCGACGAGATCGACAAGCAGTACGTGCTGACCGCGCGCGCCAAGGGACTCGGCGAACGTCGGGTGCTCTACGGGCACGTGTTCCGCAACGCGATGCTGATCGTGGTCGCGGGCTTCCCGAGCGCCTTCGTCGGCGTGCTGTTCACGGGATCGCTGCTGATCGAGGTGATCTTTTCGCTGGACGGTCTCGGGCTTCTCGGCTTCGAGGCGGCCATCAACCGCGACTACCCGGTCATGTTCGGCACGCTCTTCTTCTTCACGCTGCTGGGGCTCCTGCTCAACATCGTCGGCGACGTCATGTACACCGTCATCGACCCGCGCATCGACTTCGAGCGACGCGCGCTCTGATGGCGACGGACGGGAGGCCCGCCCAGCCGCACGGTCAGCGTGAGGAACGGCTCGTCGACGGGATCGACGACGGCACGGGAGCCGGGGTTGCCGGCAGCAACGCCGCCTTTCGGGAGGGCCGATCGAGCGCGCTCGTCGGCAACGCGATGCCGACCGGGGAAACGGGTGATCTCGTCCCCCCCGCCACGGCCCTCGCGGAAGGGGAAGGCCGTGCGCGGAAGCGCTCGCTCTCGCCGATCGGCGCGCGGCGCTGGCGGACGTTCAAGGGCAACCGCCGCGGCTACGTGTCGCTGTGGCTGTTCGCGGCGCTGTTCGTGGTCACGCTGTTCGCGGAGTTCGTCGCGAACGATCGTCCGCTCTTCGTCCGCTACGACAGCGCGAGCTACTTCCCCGTCCTGGCCGACTACCCCGAGACGGCGTTCGGCGGCGACTTCGACACCTCGGCGGAGTACCGCGACCCCTTCGTCGCCGAACTCATCGAGGAGAAGGGCTGGATGCTGTGGCCGCCCGTCCGCTATGCGCACGACACCGTCAACTACGACCTGCCGGTTCCGGCGCCCGCGCCCCCTTCGGCGGACAATCTGCTGGGCACCGACGATCAGGGCCGCGACGTGCTCGCGCGGATCATCTACGGCTTCCGGATCTCGGTGCTGTTCGGGCTCACGTTGACGATCACGAGTTCGATCGTCGGGGTGGCGGTCGGTGCCGTGCAAGGCTACTTCGGCGGCTGGACCGATCTCGTCGGGCAGCGCGTCCTCGAGGTCTGGTCGGGCCTGCCCGTGCTGTACCTGCTCATCATCCTCGCCAGCATCGTCGAGCCGAACTTCTGGTGGCTGCTCGGGCTCATGCTGCTGTTCAGCTGGATGGCACTGGTGGGGGTGGTGCGAGCCGAGGTGCTGCGCGCGCGGAACCTCGACTACGTGAAGGCGGCGGCGGCGCTCGGCGTCGGGCGCTGGACGATCCTGCGGCGTCACGTGCTGCCGAACGCGATGGTCGCGACGCTCACCTTCCTGCCGTTCATCCTCAACGGCTCGATCACCACGTTGACCTCCCTCGACTTTCTCGGCTTCGGTCTGCCGCCCGGTTCGGCCTCGCTCGGTGAGCTGCTCGCGCAGGGCAAGCAGAACCTGCAGGCACCCTGGCTCGGCATCACCGCATTCGTGGTGCTGGCGGTCATGCTCAGTCTGCTGATCTTCATCGGCGAGGCGGTGCGCGACGCCTTCGATCCGCGGAAGAGCGATCGATGAGCGGCACCGATCCCCTGCTCGTGGTCGAGGACTTGTCGGTGACCTTCGGCACCGGCGAGCGCGCGACGACCGTCGTCCGCGGTGTCTCCTTCGAACTCGCGGCTGGCGAGACCCTCGCGCTCGTCGGCGAGAGTGGCTCGGGCAAGTCGGTCACGGCGCTGTCGATACTGCAGCTCCTGAACCCGGCGCAGGCCCACTACCCGATGGGCAGCATCCGCTATCGGGGCGAGGAACTCGTCGGGGCGTCGCGACATGTGCTCCGCGACATGCGCGGGGATCGCATCAGCATGATCTTCCAGGAGCCGATGACATCGCTGAACCCGCTGCACACCGTCGAGAAGCAGATCAACGAAGTGCTGCTCGTGCACAAGGGGCTCGGGCGCATGCAGGCGCGGATCCGTACGCTCGAGCTTCTGTCCCTCGTCGGGCTCGACAATGTCGCCGAACGCCTCGGTGCCTACCCGCATCAGCTCTCGGGCGGCCAGCGGCAACGCGTGATGATCGCGATGGCGCTCGCCAACGAACCGGACATCCTGATCGCGGACGAACCGACCACGGCGCTCGACGTCACGGTGCAGGCGCAGATCCTGACCCTGCTGTCCGAACTCAAGGCGCGGCTCGGGCTGGCGGTGCTGCTCATCACTCACGATCTGACCGTCGTCCGGCACGTCGCCGATCGTGTCGCGGTCATGCGAGACGGCGAGATCCGCGAGACGGGGCAGACCCGCGAAGTCTTCGAGCGACCGGCGCATCCGTACACGCAAGAGCTGCTCGCCGCGGAGCCCGCCGGCCGTCCCGCGCCCGTCGACGAGGGCGTGCCGCCGCTGCTCGAGGCGCAGGCGCTGAAGGTGTGGTTCCCGATCCGGCGTGGCTTGCTGAGACGAGTGGTCGGCCACGTGAAGGCGGTCGACGGCATCGATGTCGCGCTGCGGCCCGGCGAGACGCTCGGCATCGTCGGGGAGAGCGGTTCGGGGAAGACGACCCTTGCCCAGGCCCTGCTGCGCCTGATCCCGTCGGAGGGGCGCATCGTGTTCGACGGCGCATCGGTCGGCGCGTCGCGCGGGCGTGACCTGACCGCGCTGCGCCGCCGCATGCAGGTGGTGTTTCAGGATCCCTTCGGTAGCCTCAGCCCACGCCTGACGGTCGGGCAGATCATTCTGGAAGGGCCGCGCGCACACGGGCTCGGCGGGACGCCGGGCGAGGACGACGCGACGGTGTCGGCGGCGCTCGAGCGGGTCGGACTGCCCGCCACCGCGCGCCACCTCTACCCGCACGAATTCTCCGGCGGACAGCGCCAACGCATCGCGATCGCGCGAGCGCTGATCCTCGAGCCTGCGCTGATCGTGCTCGACGAGCCGACCTCGGCGCTCGATCGAGCCGTGCAGGTACAGGTCATCGAGCTGCTGCGCGAGCTGCAGCGCGAGCGCGGTCTCGCCTATCTGTTCATCAGCCACGACCTGCGCGTCGTGCGGGCGCTCGCCAGCCGGGTCATCGTCATGCAGCGTGGCGTGGCGGTCGAGAGCGGCACCGCCGACGCGGTGTTCGATGCGCCCGCGCATCCCTACACGAGGGAGCTGCTGACGGCGGCCATGACGAGCGCCACGCCGGGGGCCTCGACGGTGAGCACGATCAGCCGCACGAACGAGGACACGCCCGACGCATGACCGCCTCCCTGACCTTCACCATGCTCGGTGCCGGCTCCTCCGGGGGCGTGCCGCGCGTGGGTGGGCAGTGGGGCGACTGCGATCCGGCCGAACCGAGAAACCGGCGCCGACGCTGTGCGCTGTTGATCGAGCGACACGGGGCGGCCGGCAAGACGACGCGTGTGCTCGTCGACGCCGGTGCGGATCTGCGCGAGCAGCTGCTCGCGCAGGACGTGCGCGAGCTCGACGCCGTCCTCCTGACCCACGCGCACGCCGATCACATCTTCGGTCTCGACGATCTTCGTCAGCTGGCGCTGATGCTCGGGCGGCCGATCGACGTGCACATGGATGCGGCCACGTCGGCGACCGTGACGAAGGCCTTCGGCTACTGCTTTCGCCAGGCGCCGGGCAGCAGCTACCCGCCGTTCTGCCGCGAACGACGGATCACGCACCCGGAACCGTTCGGCATCGATGGCCCCGGTGGCAGGCTCGACGTGCGCACCGTGCTCGCCGATCACGGGGACATCGACGCGCTGGGCTTCCGGGTCGGCGGACTGCTGTACCTGCCGGACGCGAAGCGTGTCGTCGATGCCGCCAGCGAAGCGGGGCTCGCCGACGTCGAGGTGCTGATCGTCGACGCCCTGCGCCGCCGGCCGCATCCCTCGCACATGAGCCTCGACGAGGCGCTCGGCTTCATCGAGCAGATCCGACCGCGCCGGGCGATCCTGACCAACCTGCACAGCGATCTCGACTACGCGACACTCGGCGCCGAGTTGCCGGACGGCGTCGAGGCGGGGTACGACGGGCTGAGCGTCACGCTGGAGAGTCCGCGAGACGAACGGTGAAGCGGCACCGGGCGGCAGGGCACGGCACGGCGCCTCGGTTCGAGCGCCATCGATCGACGCCCGCTCGGCGGAGCCTCCTCAGTCGGGCGCGCGCAGGCTGACCGTTGCCAGTCGATTGCAGATCCTCGCCCAGACGAGTCCGCCGGTCGTGCCGGCGAGACACTGCAGCGCGAAGCCCGCGTTGCCTCGGGCGCTCGCGATCGGCGTGAACGACAGCGCTAGCCGCATCGCCAGCAGCGCCGTCGCGATGGCGAGCGTGCCGGCCAGCGCGCCGCGCACGATGCGCGGCAGCGTGCGGATCGGTCGTGGCAACAGACGCAGGACCACCAGCCCGAGCGCGAGTCCGATGGCGATGACCACGCCGTAGCGCCACAGCCCGATCAGATCCGCCGCCGTCGTCGCGAGCCGCGTGCCGAGCGGCATGTCGACGTCGAGCGCGACCAGTCCGGCGAGCACGGTCTGCGTGTGCGCGATGCTCGCGAGGGCATAGGCGCAGACGCTGCCGGCGAGCCAGGCGAGGGTGGCGTGCCACCAGCGACGGCCCGCGACGGCCCGCGCCCCGGTGCCCGCCGAGACGATCATGGCCTGACGCTGCTGCCGTTCCGCGTTACCGTTCCTCGTCATGAGCCTGCATCCCCCTGTGACACTTTCCGCCGTCGTGCTCGCGCTGACGGGCGCGCTCATCGCCTCGCCTGCCGTCGCGGACCGGTTCGCGTCGGAACCCGACAGCGCATCATCCACCTCCGTTCCGGCGAGGTCGACGGTCCCCGGCATGCATGCAATGCCCGCGACGCCCGAACCGAAGGTCGAGACCCTCGCCTCGGGGCTCGTGCACCCTTGGTCGATCGCCTTCCTGCCCGACGGGCGTGAGCTCGTCGCCGAGCGCGCGGGGCGCTTGCGCATCCTCGACGACGGCACCCTGTCGCCACCGGTGTCCGGCGTCCCGCCCGTGCTCGCGGAATCCCAGGGCGGGTTGTTCGACGTCGTGCTCCATCCCGACTTCGACACGAACGGGTGGCTTTACCTGAGCTTCGCCCATGGGACGAGCGGACGCAACGCGACGCGGCTCGTGCGCGCTCGTCTCGACGGGGATGCGCTGGTCGAGCTCGAGCCGCTGTTCACCGCCGAGCCATGGAAGGCGACGCCCGTGCACTTCGGCGGGCGCGTCGCCTTCCTGCTCGACGGCACGCTGTTGCTGACCCTCGGCGACGGTTTCGACTACCGCGAGGAGGCGCAACGGCTCGACAACCATTTCGGGAAGATCGTGCGTCTTCACGACGATGGGCGCGTGCCGGAAGACAACCCCTTCGTCGCGACGCCGAACGCCCGCCCGGAAATCTGGAGCTACGGCCACCGGAACCCGCAGGGTCTCGCCGTCGTGCAGGTAGGGCGTCCGGGTGCCGGCACGGTCTACGCGCACGAGCACGGGCCGGCCGGTGGTGACGAGATCAACCGGATCGAGCCCGGCGGCAACTACGGCTGGCCGATCGCGACCCGCGGCCGTGACTATTCGGGCGCGGCGATCTCCCCGTTCGAGGAATTCCCCGGCACCCGTGCGCCGCTGGTCGACTGGACACCGTCGATCGCGCCGGCCGGTCTCGCGATCGCCTCGGGCTCCTCGTTCGCGGCGCTCGACGGCGAACTGCTGGTCGCCGCGCTGAAGTCGCGCGAGCTTCGCCGCGTTCGGCTCGACGCCGCTGGACGATCGGTCGGGCAGGCGGTACTGCTCTCCGGCGAAGGGCGGCTCCGCGACGTCCGCTCCGCACCGGACGGTAGCCTTCGGGTGCTGACCGACTCCCCGAACGGTCGCGTGCTCCGGCTGTCGCCGGCTCCCTGAGACATCCCGCCGTCGCGCTCGAGTTGCGCACCGCACGTCGTTCGACTGCATTTACACGGTGCCGGGCATTTCTTGCCGAACGAGGCGAGGGGTGCTGGTAGCGACCGCGATCGATCTGCAGGATGTGCGTGTCGGCTGCGAGTGCCTGTCGCGAACGGTGACGATCGGAATGAGCCGATCGGTCCATCGAGGGCACGTCGCGCAGGAACGGCTCGCGCCGATCGTCCCATCCGGGCCTCGAACAAGCAATGGAGATTCATCACGTGATCATCAAGAAGCGCACGACTCTCGCCGCCGCCGGCGGCATCGCACTCTCGCTCGCTCTCGCCGCCTCTTCGGTGCAGGCGGAGGGCACGGCAGAGGACGTGCAGGCCGACCCGACCGTTGCAGGAGAGGACGCACTCTCTGCCGAGGCTGTCGAGATGGGCGGTGACGAGTTGGAGGAGGGCGCGGTGGCCGTCAAGGAAGGCGCCGAGGACATGGGTGACGACTTGAAGGAAGGGGCCGACGACGCGATGGGGACGATCGAGGACGCCCTGGACGACGGCGCGCTCGCCGCCAAGCTTCAGCAGGACATCGCCACTGACGAGCGGTTCGGCTCCTACGGCATCGAGGTCACCGACGTCGATGGCCGTTACATGGTGACGGGCATGATCGACAAGGCCGAGGATTACGCGGCACTTCAGGAGATGCTGGCCGACGTCGATGGGATCGACCCGGCGACGATCGACAACAACGTCGTCCAGAACTGATCTCCGCTGAATCGGCCGAGCGGCCTGCGAAGCCCTTCACCAAGGGGCGTTCACCCGACGCTCGCTCGCCGTATCAGAAGACCGTTCGGTAAAAGGGGCCTCGTCGCGCAAGCGGCGGGGCCTTTTCGGTTTGCGCTCGAGATTCTCGACGGGAACCATCGACGGTCGCGGAAGTCACGGGTTCGTGAGCTGGCCGGGTGGCCGCCTATACTTCTCGCTGACCTCGACGATTCCGCTCCCGATGCCGACCCCTTCCGACTCTTCCACCGTGCCGATCCCGGTCGCGTGCCTGTCCGCCGTCGTGCTGTCCCTCGCCGTCGGCGCCGGCTCCGCCCGAGCGGCCGAGCCCGATTCGACGTGGACCACGGTACTCGAGGAAGCGAGGGGCCAGACGGTGTTCTTCAACGCCTGGGGCGGAAGCGATCGCATCAACGGTTATCTCGACTGGGTCGCCGGGGAGGTCGAGTCGCGATACGACGTGACACTCGAGCACGTCAAGATCGGCGACATCGCCGAAGTGGTCGGGCAGCTCGAGGCGGCCAGAGCGGTCGGGCGGGACAGTGACGGCAACGTCGACCTGATGTGGGTCAACGGCGAGAACTTCGCCGCGATGAAGCGCAACGAGCTGACCTGGGGTCCGTTCGCCCCGACGCTGCCGAACAGCGAGTACGTGCGGGACTCGCCTTCGATCGAGGCCGACTTCTCGGTGCCGGTCGAGGGCCTGGAATCCCCTTGGGGCGGGGCGCAACTCGTCTTCATCCACGACATGGCGACGGTGACCGAGCCGCCGAACTCGGCGGAGGCCCTGCTCGCGTTCGTGACCGAGGAAGACGGACGCTTCGCCTACCCCGCGCCGCCCGCCTTTCACGGCACCACCTTCGTCAAGCAGCTGTTGCTCGAGCTGACCGGCATGCCGGAGGCGCTCGCCGCGCCTGTCGACGAGGCGGACGTCGAGGCGGTCACGGCGCCGCTCTGGGACTACCTCGATGCGCTGCATCCCGCGCTCCGCGGCAACGGGCGTACCTGGCCCGCGAGCGGAGAGGCGACGCGTCAACTGCTCGACGACGGCGAGCTCGACATCGCGCTCTCCTTCAACCCGAACGAGGCGAGTGCGGCCGTGCGTGGCGGACAACTTCCCGACAGCGTCCGCACCTATGTGTTCGAGGGTGGCACCATCGGCAACACGCACTTCGTGACGATCCCGTGGAACGCCTCGGCGGCAGCGGGGGCCATGGTGGTGGCCAATTTCCTGCTGTCGCCCGAGTCGCAGGCGCGCAAGGCCGACCCCGAGCACTGGGGCGAGCCGACGGTGCTTGACCTTGCCCTGCTCGACGACGCCGATGCGGCACGGTTCCAGGCGATCGATCTCGGTCCCTGGTCCTTGCCGCTCGGCGGCGCTCTGGTCCTGCCCGAGCCGCACGCCTCCTGGGCCGAGACGCTGGAGGCGGGCTGGCTCGAGCGCTATGGTCGGTAGCGCAAGCCCGCCACCGAGGTGCGAACAGCGTCTGCCTGGTTGATCGCGATCGCGTTCGTCGCCCCGCTGCTGCTCGGCGCGATCGGCACGCTGTTGCCGGCCCTGGGCTGGCTGCCGGTGCTCGCGCCGACGGATGCCGCGACCGAGGGCTCCTGGGCAGGCTTCGCCGCGATCGCGGGCGATCCGCGCTTCCTGCCGGCCATCGCGTTGACCTTGAAGACTGGCGTGTTCTCGACCGGGCTGGTGCTTGCGCTGGTGACGCTGACGCTGGTCTGCGTCCACGGCACGCGCCTTTGGCGCTGGGTCACGGCCAGCCTGCCGCCGTTGCTGGCCGTTCCGCACGCGGCCTTCGCCATCGGACTCGCCTTTCTCGTCGCGCCGAGTGGATGGCTGGTGCGACTCGTCTCCCCGTGGCCCTCCGGCTGGGCTCGACCGCCGACCGACTGGGTGGTGCCGGACGCGGGTGGCTGGTCTTTGATCGCGGTACTGGTCCTGAAGGAAACCCCCTTCCTGCTGCTCGCCGCCGTCGCGCAGCTACGCATTCTCGACGTCGACGCCGCGCTGCGCATCGGTCGCACGCTCGGCTACGCACCGGCGCGGTGCTGGAGCCGTCTGATCCTGCCTCGCCTGTGGCCGCGTGTTCGACTGACGTTCGTCATCGTGATGGTGTTCAACCTGAGCGTCGTGGATCTCGCCATCCTGCTCGGACCGGGCAATCCGCCGACCTTGCCGGTCCTGTTGCTGGCGCTCGTCAACGACCCCGGTTCACGCGCGGCCGCCTCGGCCGGGGCGGTGCTGCTCGCCATGCTGGTGATCGCGGTCGTCGCCGCGGCGCTGCTGCTCGAGCGCGTCGTCATGCGGGTCGCGAGCGTGCGACGGCGTAGCGGGGCACGCGGTCACGGTCTCGATGCGGGGCGGCGTGTCGGGCAGGGCGCCGTGCTCGCGATCTCGCTCGCGAGCCTCGTCTCGCTCGCCGTGCTGCCACTCTGGAGTCTCGCGGCACGCTGGCGCTTCCCCGATGCCCTGCCCGGTGAGTGGACCACGCGCCACTGGACCGGACGCGTCGAGAGCTTGTCGGGCCCGGCGCTGGAGACAGTCGCCCTCGCGGTGGCCTCCACCGTGCTGGCGCTCGTCACCGCGGTCGCCTGGCTGGAGTTCGAGCGGCGCGGGCGTGTCCCCCGGCTGGACTGGCTCTGGTACATGCCCTTGCTGGTGCCGCAGGTGAGCCTGCTGTTCGGCTGGCAGGCAGCGGCGCTTCTGATCGGTGCCGACGGAAACTGGGTGACGGTGCTGCATGCCCACTGGGTGTACGCGCTGCCCTATGTGGTCCTGATTCTCGCGGTCCCCTGGCGCGAGTGCGACCCGGGTTGGGCACAGGCCGCGGCGGCGCTCGGCGCGGGCTACTGGCGCGTGCTGTTCCGCATCCGATTGCCCCTGCTCGCCAGACCGCTGTGTCAGGCGGCGGCGGTCGCGATCGCGGTCAGCGTCGCGCAGTACCTGCCGACCCTGCTGCTCGGTGCGGGGCGGCACCAGACGCTCGCCATCGAGCTGGTGACGAGCTTCGGCGGGGTCGACCGGCGCGTCATCGCGGTACTCGCGGTCCTGCAGAGTCTCCTGCCGCTCGCGGCCTTCGTGCTGGCGCTGATCTACCCGGCATGGCGGCAGCGCCGCGTCGGCGAGCGCACCGAGCGACTCGCGCTACCGACCGGGACCGGCGCCCGATGACGGCCGGCGCGCTGCACGCGACCGACGTCGGGCTCCGGCTGCCGGACGGCCGCTCGCTGGTGCGGAACCTGGGCTTCACGATCGAACCCGGCGAGGTGCTGGCCCTCATGGGGCAGAGCGGCAGCGGCAAGTCGAGCGTGCTCGCGTGGTTGACCGGCACGCTCGACACCCGCCTGCAGGCGAGCGGCAGGCTCTGGCTCGGCGAGACGCGGCTCGATGTCCTGCCGACCGAACGACGACGGCTCGGGCTGATGCTCCAGCAGGACTACCTGTTCCCGCACATGAGTGTCGGCGACAACCTGTTGTTCGGCCTCCGTGGCGGAGACCGGACGACACGCGCGAGAAGGGTCGAGGCCGCGCTCGCCGATGCCGGGCTCGCCGGAATGGCCAACCGCGACCCCGCCACGCTGAGCGGCGGTCAGCGGGCGCGCGTGAGTCTGCTGCGCACGCTGCTGTCCGAGCCTTGCGCCCTCTTGCTCGACGAACCGTTCTCGCGGCTCGACACCGCGCTTCGCGAACAGATCCGCGCGTTCACCTGGGAAGCGGCGAGCGCGCTGCCCGTGCTGCTCGTCACGCACGACCTCGCGGACGTGCCGTACGGCGCACGGGTGCTGAACATCGGCGCAGACGTGCCCACCGCCCTCGCGCCCCGTCCGCTGGCGCGAGGCATCTGACCCATGCTCGACCGTCACGTGGTGCCGCACCTGAAGTCACCGCTGCGTCGGCTCGCTCGCGCACTGCACGCGCGAGGTGTGTCGGCGGACAGCGTCACGGTCGCGGGCTTCGCGATCGGCCTGACAGCCGTTGCCGCGGCCGCGCTGGGCTGGCCGCTCCTCGCGCTCGCACTCCTCCTGCTCAACCGTCTAGCCGACGGCGTGGACGGCGAGCTCGCACGTCTCGCCGCGCCCACGGACGCCGGCGCCTTTCTCGACATCGCGCTCGACTTCGTTTTCTACGCACTGTTCCCGATCGGCTTCGCGATCGCGGACCCCGCCGCCAACGCCTTGCCTGCCGCCGTGCTGGTCGCGAGCTTCGTCGGCACCGGCGCGAGCTTTCTGGCCTTCGCCGGGCAGGCGGCGAAGCACGACATCCTGCATCCCGCGTTCGGCTACAAGGGTCTCTACTACCTCGACGGACTGGCGGAAGGCACCGAGACGATCCTCTGCTTCGTCGCCTTTTGCCTTTTCCCCGGCGCCTTCGCGACGATCGCGTGGGCGTTTGCCGCTCTGTGCGCCGTTACCGCCGTCAATCGGGTGGTGTCGGGCCATCGGACGCTCGTGCACGCGGCGTTGCGTGACCCGCGTCACCAACCCGTCACCAGAACAGCCGACAGGGGCCGCGAGTGACGGATCATCGACGCGCATGTGCCTCTCCAATGGTGTAGCGTCGAGCGGTCCTCTGCCCCACGTCGCACCATGCGTTCAGAACCTGCTGTCCTCCGTCCAGCCGCTCTCGCGACCGCCGTCGCCGTCGCGCTCGTGCTGGCGGCGTGCGGAGGGGGCTCCTCGGGCGACGACGGACTCTTTCCGCGGCTGGACGACCAACCGTCCGACACGCGAGATGGGGTCCTGGTGGACGGCTCCCGCTATCCGCTGGTCGCGGCGATCGGCGAGATCTGGGGCACCCGTGGCGACTGGCCGAGCCACTTCAACGTTCGCTTCACGGTCACCGACGGCAGGTTCGCCGTCACCCCGATCGTCATCGACGGCCAGGATGGCAGCGTACGGCGCCCCGTGCAGGCCCGCGCCGTACTCCGGGCGGACCTCTACGCGCCGGGTGCGAGGTCATTCACGTTCACGACCTACACCCACCTGGCTGACCCGAATGTCCCCGGGGCGGCCGATGGCGTGCATTTCTTCACCGGCGGTCAGCTCGGCGTGGACATGAACGGCAACGGCGACGTCGAGCACGAGGAGATGCGGGACATCGTCGGTGGTCAGATCGAGTTCACCGGACCGGTGGCCGACATCTCGCTCGACTTCTCGCTGGTGCTGGAGGACGGCGTCAGCGCGAGCGGCCGCTACGACGGCCTCTTCGAGTTCGTCCAGATCCCCTGAGTGATCTCGCTCGAGTAACGGTGCCCCGAGCACCGATGCCCGAGTACCGATGCCCGAGTACCGATGCCTGAGCACCGGCGCCTGAGCACCGGCGCCTGAGTACCGATGCCTGAGTACCGATGCCTGAGCCCCGCCTGCCCGAGTCCCGCGTGCCTGAATCCCGCGTGCCTGAGTCCCGGGGAGTCTGAACTCGATCAGATCGCGCCCGGTTGCGGCGTGGACGAGGCGAGCCGGGCCTCGACTCCCGCCGGCATGCGTCGCGGTCGCTGCAGCACCGGTAGCTCGCGCGACTGACCACCTGTCGCGGCAGGCGGCGCGCCTCCCGGCCCCGGTCCGTCGATGGCCGAACGCAGGTCGTCTTCGCTCTCCGCCGGCAGCTCGTCCAGCGTGCCGTGCAGATCGCGCGCGAGCAGCATGTACACCGACGGAATCACGAACAGCGTGAACAAGGTGCCGATGGCCATGCCGCCGACGAGCACGAGTCCGATCGAATTGCGCGCCTCGGCACCCGCGCCGGTGACGAGCACGAGCGGGAAGTGGCCGGCGACGGTCGCGACCGTGGTCATCAGGATGGGACGCAAGCGGGTCGTGGCCGCGGCACGGATAGCGGCCAGCTTGTGCAGCCCCTTCTCCTGCATCTGCCTGGCGAACTCGACCACGAGGATGCCGTTCTTGGCCACCAGGCCGATCAGGGTCACGAGCCCCACCTGCGAATAGATGTTGAGGGTCGTGGTGAAGCCGTTGGTCCAGTACGGAAGCTCGGGGTTCGGCATCTTCAGGAAGGTGAACACCAGCGCGCCGAACATCGCCAGCGGGACCGAGCCTGCCAGGATCACGAAGGGATCGCGGAAGCTGTTGAACTGCGCGGCCAGCGTCAGGTAGATCAGGATGATCGCGAGCGCGAAGGCCGGCAGGAACTTGTTGCCCTCCAGACGCAGCTGACGCGACTCCCCGGTGTAGTCGAGCGAGTAGCTGGCCGGCAGGATCTTCGCCGCCGATTCCTCGAGGAAACCCAGCGCGGAGTCGAGTGGCTGGATCGCGACGCCGGAGAGCTTCACCGCATTCAGCTGCTGGAAGCGGTTGAGCGAGCGCGCCACCGTACGGTTCTCGATGTCGGCAACGGCGCCGAGCTGGATCATCCGCCCGTCCGGCCCGCCGATGTAGAGATCCTTCAACTGATCGGGATTGAGCCGATCCTCGCGGAGCGCCTGCGGAATGACGCGATAGCTGCGCCCGTCGATGTTGAAGCGGTTGACGAAACCGCCACCGAGCAGAGTCCCGACGTCCGCGCCGACCTGCTGCATGGTGAGCCCGAGGTCCGCGACGCGGTCGCGGTCGATGATGAGCTTCGCCTCGGCCTTGTCCACCTTGGTGTCGATGATCGGCGGGAAGGCGAACATGCCCGACTGCATCGCCATGCCCTGGAGTTGCCTGGCGTAGTCGAGGATCTGCGCGGGCTCGTCGGTCGAGGCGATGACGAACTCGACCGGGAACTGACCACCGCCAGGCAGAGCGGGTGGCGTGACCGGAAACATCGAGAGGCCGCTGATCTCGTTCAGCTTGCCGGCGACCTCGGGCTTGACCTCGAACACGGAGCGATCACGGTCGCCCCAGTCCCGGAGTGCCATGCCGCCGAACCCGCCGGAGGGGTTCGTGAGCTGGAAGGTGAAGGCTGTCTCGTCGATGTTGCGGAACACTTCGTCCGCCTCGGCCGACCACTGCGACGCTGCCTCGATCGTCGAATTGCCGCTCGCGTCGATGATGCCGAAGATGATGCCCTGGTCTTCGGTCGGGGCGAGTTCCTTGGCCGACATCGAGAACATCGGAATGCACAGCAGGCTGATGCCGATCCAGAGCACGTAGATCGCCGGACGTGCGCGCAGCGTACCGTCGAGCGCGCGCGTGTAGCTCCTGCGGACACGCTCGAATGTCCGGTTGACCTTGCCCGTGAAGCCGCGATCCTCGTCACCCTCTCGAAGGAGCGCTGCCGACATCATCGGCGACAGCGTCAGCGCGACGATGCCGGAGATGGTCACGGCCCCGGCGAGCGTGAACGCGAACTCGCGAAAGAGCGAGCCGGTCAGCCCGCCCTGCAGACCGATCGGCAAATAGACGGCGACCAGCGTCGCGGTCATCGCGATGACCGGTCCGACCAGTTCGCGCGCCCCGAGGATCGCCGCGTCCAACCGGTTCTTGCCCTCGCTGATGTGTCGCTGGACGTTCTCGACCACGACGATCGCGTCGTCGACCACGAGTCCGACCGAGAGCACGACGGCGAGCAGGGTCAGGAGGTTCACGCTGAAGCCGAACAGCTGCATCAGGAACACCGCACCGATCAACGAGATCGGAATCGCCATGATCGGGATCAGCACCGAGCGGAGCGAGCCCAGGAACAGGAAGATCACCAGCATGACGATGACGAGCGTCTCCACCAGCGTCACGCCCACCTCGATGATGGAGGACTCGATGTACTCGCTCGCGTCATAGGCGACCTCGGCGGTCATGCCGGACGGGAGCGTCGCCTTGATCTCCTCGAGATCTTCGCGCACGAGCTTCATGACGTCGAGCGTGTTCGCGTTCGGCAGCGGCCAGATGCCCATGAAGATCGCGCTCTTGCCGAGCGAGCGCACCACCGTGTCGGAACTGGCGGAACCGAGCTCGACCGACGCGACGTCACGAAGGCGGATGACGGCACCGCCGCCGCTCCTGACCACGAGCTCTTCGAACTCCTCGGGGGTGGAGATGTCGGTGTCGGCCGAGAGATTGACCGTGACCAGCGCGCCCTTGGTCTGGCCGAGCGCAGCGAGGTAGTTGTTCGCCGCGAGCGCCTGGCGCACCTGGAGCGGGGTCACCTCGTAGGCGGCGAGGGCGGTCGGGTCGAGCCAGATGCGCATGGCGAACTCGCGCCCGCCGAGCACGTCGGCGCGCTGCACGCCGTCGAGCGCCGAGAGTCGCGGCTGCACCACGCGCTCGAGGAAGTCGGTCACCTGATTGGGCTCGAGGATGTCCGAGCTGAACCCCAGATAGGCCGACGCGAAGGCGCTGTCGGCAGACTCGACGTTGATCGTCGGCACTTCGGCCTCGGGCGGCAGGTCGCCCCGCACCTGGTTGACCTTCGAGGTGATCTCGGCGAGCGCGTCGATCGGGTCGTGGTTGAGTTCGAGCTGGGCGGTGATCGTCGAGAGGCCTTGAGCATTCGTCGAGGAGACGTAGTCGATACCGTCGGCGCCCGTGATGGCACGCTCGAGCGGCGTCGTGATGAAGCCGCGAACGAGTTCGGCGCTCGCCCCGATGTAGGCCGTCGTGACCGTGACGACGGCGTTGTCGCTGCGCGGGTACTGACGCACGGTCAGGTCGCGAATGGCCTGCAGACCGGCGATCAGGATCAGGATGCTGACGACGATCGAGAGCACCGGTCGTCGGACGAAGATGTCGGTGAAGCGCATGGAGTTCTTCTCCGGCTCAGGCGTTGTCGGGCGTGGGGGTCAGGCTGGGATCGGGAGCGCCTTCGTCGTTGACGACCACGCCCGCGCCGTTCCTGAGCTTGAACACGCCATCGCCGGCGATCTCCTGCCCGGGTTCGAGCCCCTTCAGCACGTCCACGAAATCGCCGCGTCGCTCGCCGAGCTGCACGAACTGCTGTCGCACCGCGAGCTGACCCTCGGCGGCACCGCCACGCTCGACGTTCGCCCCGTCGCTTTCCTCGAGGATGAAGACGCTGTCGCCGAAGGTGGCGAAGCTGATCGCGGTCAGCGGCACGGTGAGCACCTGCTTCTTCGCCGGCAGCACGACCTCGACGCTCGCGAACATGCCGGGCAGCAGGCTCGGCTTGCCGTCGATGCTGTCGGGGTTCTCGAGTTCGGCCTGCACCCGCACCGTGCGCGTGGCCGGATCGATCTCGGTGTCGATCGCGCTGATCTGGCCGTCGAACACGACCCCCGGCACCGCGTCGGTCGTGACCCGGACGGCCTGACCCTTCGCGATGCGCGAGAGCGAGCGCTGCGGCAGCGAGACGTTGACACGCATGGGGTCGACGGCCTGCAGCGAGACGACCGGAACGCCTTGGGCGAGGTCCTGGCCGAGGTCGATGCGACGCAGGCCGAGGCGTCCGCTGAACGGCGCGACGATGCGCTTCTTGGCGAGCGAGGTGCGGATGTTCTCGACCTGCGCCTCGGCGCTCTCCGCGTTCGAGTTGGCCGCGTCCAGATCCGATTGCGAGACGGTGTTGCTGCGCCTGAGGCGCGAGGTGCGATCGAGCGTGCTGCGCGCGAGCGTCAGCGCGGACTCGGCGGCGCGGAGCTGGGCGGTCTCGGAAGAGGTGTCCTGTTCGAGCAGCACCTCGCCCTTCTCGACCTGCTCGCCACCGTCGAAGTACAGGGCCATGACGCGCCCGGGCAGATCGGCCGTGATCGTCACGCCCTGCGCCGCCTCGAGCGTGCCGATGCCGGCGAGCGTGATCTCCCACTCGTCCGCCTCGGCCGTGGCCGAGGTGACGGCCGTGAGCGGCGGTCCCTGCCCCTCGCCGGCGGCGATCAGATCCTTGATCTGGAGTGCCTTCATGCCGCCGAGCACGCCGACGACGACGAGCAGGAGCAGGACGGACAGTGCGATACGTTTCTTCATGCGAAGTGCCGGGATAGCGATGCGGGACGAAAAGGAGGCGCGGGGTGAACCCCATTGCAGCCAGCTTAGTCCCGTCTACGCGCGCCCACAACGCTCGGACGGGTCATGCGCGCATACGGATCGGCATACTGGAAAGTCACTTCCGAGCCGGGTTCCGGGCGTCGCTCGCCGCCCCGATCGTCGTCGCGCCGCCGAGGTGCCGGACGGCGGCGACCACACGCCGGACGATGTCTTGTCGCAGGCGTTCGTTCTCCCTGTCCGTGTCGTCGTCGCCACAGGCGATTTCGCACAGTCGGTTGGTCGGCGACTCGAATTCGCAATGGCTCGCTCCGTCGAGCGTCTCGAGGATCGCGTCGGAGCGGGTGTCGAACACGCGTCGGCCGCTGCCGTTCGCGTTGCAGCCCGAGGGCGGGCCTTCCAGTCCGATCAGCGGTGCGGTGAGCGTCGCGAGCGCGTCGCGCGCGAGGTCGTCCTGATCGACGAGGTCGAGCGTCACGACGCCGAGCGTCGCGGGATCGTCCCCGCCCGCGATCAGGGCGGCGAGCGCACCGGCCGAGAATCCCGCGTAGACCACCCCGGAGCCGGCCCCTGTGACGCGGGTGGCCAGGGCCCGCAGATCGGCGGCGTTCCTGACATGATGGCCGTTCCACGGACGCATGTTGCAGAAGTCGAGCGTGACGACCCGGAAGCCGGCGTTGGCGAGCGCGCGGGCGTGGCCGACGAGGCGATCCTGGTCGCGGAGGAAGCCGTGTCCGAGCATGACCGTCACCGGGGCATCGGTCGAGTCGTTCGCCTCGCGGTCCACACCCGCGTTCACCCCCGGATCGCCTTCGGCGTCGAGACGGGTCGGCTGGTACACCCGGTAGTCGTAGCGGCAGCCTGCCAGCGAGCGGGCGTTTCCCACCTCGAGGCGATAGTCGTCCCGATCGGCCCGGGGGGCCGCGGCCCGCTCGCCCTTCACGCTGGAGGCGACGCAGCCCGCAAGCGCGGCGATCGGGACGAGGGCGAGGAGCAGGGTGGCGCACGTGTTCATGCCCGGGACGATACGCGCCTCGCGACCGCGCGGCAGGAAACGGGACGAAGTGAACTCGGCGGGTCGCTAGACTTGCCCGCAACCCGACGAACGCCGAGAGCCTGCCGATGAGCGATGCCGACCGTCACGCGCTGTTGATCGCCGCCTGCCGCACGCTGCACACGAGCGATGGGCCGGTTCCGCTGGAACATCTGGCGGACGGCGCGGGCATGAGCCCGTCCTCTTTCCAACGTGCCTTCCGTCGCACCCTGGGCGTCACCCCGCGTCAATACGCCTCGCACCTTCAGCGCGAGCGCGCTCAGGTCGCGCTCGGTCGCGTACCGCGCATCACCGATGCGATGTTCGACGCTGGCTTCGCGACACCGAGTCGCTTCTACGAACGCGCGCGCTCGATGCTCGGCATGACGCCCTCCGCCTGGCGCGCGGGCGGCGAGGGCGTCGAGATCGAGCACGCCGTCGCCGACACGGCACTCGGGCCGTTGCTCGTCGCGGCGACCGCCGACGGGGTGTGTCGTGTGGCCTTCGGTGAAAGCGCTGACGCGCGCGCCGAGCGGAGCGACGCCGACGAGCCCGAGGCGCTGTATCGCGACCTTGCCGCCCGCTTTCCGAACGCGACCCTCGCGCCGGCCGGCGAGCGCTTCCGGGCGACCGTCGAGGTGGTGGCAGCGCTGGCCAGCGATGCCTCGGGGGCCCGACGAGCGACGCTGGACATTCCTCTCGACGTCGAAGGCACGCTTTTCCAGGGTCAGGTCTGGCAGGTGCTTCGCGGCATTCCGGCGGGGCGCACGATGAGCTACGCGGACGTGGCGGCAGCGCTCGGTCGGTGCAGCGCGCACCGAGCGGTCGCCAACGCCTGCGGGGCGAACCCGGTCGCCTTGCTGATCCCGTGTCACCGGGTGCTGCGCTCGAACGGAGCCGGGCTGGGTGGCTACCGCTGGGGTGTCGCGCGCAAGCGCGCGCTGCTCGAGTGCGAGCGAACTGCACCGATCGATGTGCCGATCGGCCTGGCGCCGCACGATGTGGAGCGGGGCGATCCGGAGCCGGGCCCGACGGTCGGGAGCGCACGATGACGGCGTCTGCCGACACGGCGACGACGGTCGCTGGAGGGATCGGGCCGGCGAACGTGCCGACCCCGAGCCTCGCCGCGCTTCGGGAGGCGGCCGCGCGGCTCGCCCCGCATGTACTGCGTACCCCGACGGTGCCGTGGCCGGGCGATTCCCCGCCCGGGGGTGTCGGCGAGCTCCACGTCAAGCTGGAGCTGTTGCAGAAGGGGGGCAGCTTCAAGCCGCGGGGCGCGCTGAACACCTTGCTGGCCGCGCGGGCGGCGGCCGACGCCGGCGACGACTCGGCCGGTGATATCGCCGCCGGCGCGGTCGCCTTCTCGGCCGGCAATCACGCGATAGCGACCGCCTGGGCCGGACGGACCCTGGGTATCCCGGTCGAGGTGGTGATGCCGGAAAGCGCCAACCCGTTCCGCGTCGCGCGGTGCCGTGAGCTCGGGGCGGAGATCGTCTTCGGACGTGACATCGCTGACCTGGTCGCGAAGGTTGCGGACATCCGTGCGCGCGAAGGGCGGGTGCTGGTGCACCCGTTCGAGGGGCCGGCCACCGTCGAGGGCACCGCCTGCGTGGGGTTGGAACTTGCCGACGACGTGTCCGATCTCGATGCCGTGATCGTGCCGGTCGGTGGGGGCGGGCTGATCGCCGGTATCGCCACGGCGTTCGCGCACGTCCAGCCGGACTGTCTGGTCATCGGCGTCGAACCCGAGGGCGCTCGAGGCATGACGGCGAGTCTCGCCAAGGGCGCGCCGCTCGCGCGGGTGGACGTCGCGACGATCGCCGACAGTCTCGGTGCGCCGTTCCACACGCCGTATGCCTTCGCGCTCGTCGAACGCCATGTGTCGCGCGTCGTGACCGTCACGGACGCTGCGCTGGTCGACGGGATGCGGCGTCTCTTCGGCGAGATGAACCTCGCGGTCGAGCCCGCCTGCGCCGCCTCGCTGGCCGCGCTTTCGGGGCCCCTGGCCGGCGCGTTGGCGGGGCGTCGTGTGGCGCTCCTCGCCTGCGGAAGCAACATCGACCGGGAGAGCTGGTGGCGGCTCGCCGGGTCCTGATCGGCGCGCCGGTCCGGCCGTTCACCGATCTCGTCTCGCTGCGCTACCATCCGGTCGTCGCTTGAAACACGCCACGCCATGTCTGCCGACGCGTCGTCGTCCGGATCGACCTTCGCCGCCCCGGACGCCCCGGACACCCCGGCCACGCCGGACGCCCCGGACGCGTCGTCCGTACCAGCTGTATCAGGTGCGTCCCCTGCACCCAGCTCGGCAAGCGCCACCGCCGCGCGGCGCGCCCCGCCGCCGCTGTGGAGCGACGTCGAGATCGAGACCGTCACGCTCCTCAAGGCCGCGCTGCCCGCCCACCGTGCTCTCGCCGCCTGTGCAGAGGCGCTGATCCGGACGCCGCTCGACGCGGCCGCGCTGGAGGCGTTCTCGCTGCTCGATGCGGTCGGGGCGGTCCAGCTCGACGGGGAGCCCGTGGATCCGCACGCGGCGCTCGAAGCGCCGGCGCCGCTGCGCGAGGCCACGGTCGTCCGGCAGATGACGGCCCTCGGCCGGGCGCGTGAGCTCGGGGCACCCGTCGGCAGCACGCTCGCGCTGGAACTCGCCGCCCTGATCGTCGGGCGTGATGTCTCGGTACGTCGGGGCCCTGCGGATCCCGGCGAGGGGGGCCGCTGTCCGCCGCCGCTGCCGCAGGGCGCCGAGCGCCTGCAGGGGCGACTGGAGCGATGGCAGGACTTCGTGCAGCGCGACAGCGGGGATCTGGACCCTCTGCTCCTGTGCGGCATCGCGCTGGCCGAGTGGCTGGCCATTCGGCCGTTCACGGGCGGCAATGTTCGGGTGGGACAGCTGCTGGTGCAGCTGATGATGGTCGAGGAAGAGCTGCTGCCGGCGCCGTTGCTGCCCCTGTCGCTCCACGCGAGCCGGCGCAGCGATGCGTGCTGGCAGGCCCTGCACGCGTCGCGTCTGGCGGGGCACCCGGCGGCATGGTTGCGGTTCTTCCTCGGCGCCATCGAGGCGAGTGCGCGCGATACGTCGGCGCGGCTGGCGCACTGGGAGGCCTACTGCGCAACGCTGCCGGGGACACTCGAGTCGCTGCTGCCGAAGCGGCCGTCGGCGGGGTTACTGCAGCTCTGCGCGCGGCCGAGCTTCGGTCTCGCGGACGCGATCGACACCGGTCTCGCGCGGCGTCAGACCGCGGCGGCGTGGCTGACGCGCCTGGTCGAGGGCGGGCTGCTGCGCGAGCGTCGTGCCGGCAAGGAGAAGCGGTACGTCAACGATGCAGTGGTTTCGCTTCTGCTCGACTGAGCACGACTGGGCACGGACGGGCCACGCTGAGCGATCGGGAACCGCGACACAGGTACCGCACACGGTGAAACAAGCTTGTTGACGGAAATTCATTCTGTTCCCCGCCTTGTCATGTTACGCAGGCCGCGCGTATATTCGGGGCGTTGTTCATAAAAAAAGAAGTAGCTCCGATGAATCCATATCAAGTCATGGTCGTCATCGCGTGCTGCGTATCGTTGTTCGCAGGGGTGGTGACGTTTCTGACCTTTCAGGGAGTGCCCGTTCTGCTGGGCTTTCTCGGGGTCTACCTGGTGGCGGTGTGGTGCATGCTGGGCATGCAGCGCCGGGCCAGGGAAAGTTACGGGTGCGCAGAGCACCCGCGCCGTCGGCATCGCGAGCCATCGATACGTGAGGCACGTCCGATCGACGATTTGCCTGATCTCCCAGCGCCGCCACGCGCGTACTCGTCCTCCCAGGCCCGCCGATCGGTGGTTCCCGGCGACACGAGCTTCATCGCGTGAAGGCGCGCTGATGGCTCGGCGGACGTTCAGTGTCGCCGTGCGGCGCTGTACGTCCGCGGGCCGTGGCGACGACCGGTAGCCGGTAGCCGTCAGACGGACGACCGGCGCGCGGGAATCCGGGACGGCTCAGTGGCCGGCCACGACCGGACGCGCCCTTGCGACCTTGCGCGCCAGACGTGAAGTCAGCTTGCCCTCGACGCTCCGTGCCACCTCGTCGACCTTGCGCCGAGCCTCCAGTTGCTTCTCGTGCAGTACCAGCTGCTTGGCAAGCACGTTGACCTGCAGGTCGGTACGGCGCTTCTCCTTCTCCAGAGTCGCGATCAGGCTGCTGACAGTCGCGTCTCGGTTGGCGAGCGCCTCTTCGGTCTCCCGCAGCTTCGCCTCGATCCGGGCGCGTGCCTTCACCGCCTGGCGTGCGAACGCGACCGAGCGCGTGGCCGTGGAGATCGCGCGCGCCCTGGCCGCCGTGTCCCGACGCGCCCTGTTGCGCGCGGCGAGCATGTCCTGCTTGAGCGAAAGCACGGAGGTCTCGGCGTCGACCCGGGCGGCGGCTTCGCGCGTCGCTCGCGACTCGGCGCTCGCGGCGTCACGAATGCGGCTCTCGAGCGCTTCCTCGAGCGCGATCAGTGCGTCCGTCTTGTCGCCTTCGTGCTCGCGCGATTCGGACTCGAGCCGACCGAGCGCTCGTCGCGTTACGCGAAGGTGTTTCTCGGTCTGCTCGCGGAGGCCCCTCTCCTCCGCCAGCGCGAGCCGAAGTTCGGCCGAATCGGGCGCCTCGTTGGCCACGATCGCCGTGTCGATCGCCGGCTCGTCCGTCCCGCGAGGTGCGTCCTGCACGGCGACTTGCAGGTCCGGAATGTCGAGGCGTCTGGGACCGTCGATGTCGAGGAAGGTCGCGACCACGCTGGAGTCGTCGGGCGATGTGCCGGATCGTTCGTCGGCAGCGGACATCCGCTCGTTCGTCGGGAACATGAGAATGCGAGCGCTGTCGAACGCCGCCTTCCGTCGGCCGATCGCTTCCGCTTCGAGCCCCCGTGCGACGTGAGCGCGATAGATGAAGAAGGCGAGCAGGCCCGGCAGCAGCAGGGCAGTCAGTGCCCAGGCCCCGGGGGCCAGCAGGGTAGCGGCGGCGTAGAGGCCGAAGGTGGTGGCGACGTGCACACCTGCGGTGACGACCGCGGTCACCGACAACGCGACCCAGAGGCCGAGTCCCCACGACGGCCGGTCGACGCGGCGTGCGGGCACCCGATGCGGCGTATACCGCCCGCTGATGCCGACGAAGAGGAGGTAGCCGAGCAGGGCCGGCAGGCAATACGTGAACGACGCGAGGGTCATGACGGTGTCCGCGGTGCGCGAGGAATCGAGAACCCGTTTGCAATTTGGATGCCCCTTTCGTCGAGCGGCATTGCATTGTCGGTCGATCGCAGTTCTCGCTAGACTGTCGCCCGACGGTCGCGCTGTGTCGACCGGGGAGACGCCATGAGCTGCGCGCGAGATGTAGGCATCCTGTCGGTGGATCGGTCGCTCGACCTCACCGGCGTGACGCGGCGACGGCGGAGATCTTCGCGATCGGCCGTGCTGGCGCTCATTCTGGTCGGCGGTGCAGGGGCGGCCGACGCCCTGCCGGGTACCGCGCACCTGAAATGGAGCGGTACCGTGTCACAGCGCACGCTGGACGACGGCTCACTGCTCAACGAATACGAATCGCGCACTCTCGCCGCGGACGAGACCGATGTCACGCTGTCGGTCGGGTTCGTGCCGCGCTTCGGTTGCTCGCCACTGATCGGTATCCGCCTGGATGCCGCGCTGGCCAATCGGATCGACGAGGCGGCGGAAGGTCGGTCCGGCGTCTTGCTGGTCATCGACGGCAGGGGAGCGCCGATGCCGTTCGTCGCGGACGCTGACGGTGCCGCGACAACGCTCTGGCTCGACGAGGCGGCACCCGGTCGCGAGCAATTCCGTCGCCTGATCGACAGTGGCTCCCGTGCCGAACTCACGCTGCCGGGGGGGGAGAGCGTGACGTTTTCCCTGCTGGGATCACGACGCAGTCTGGCCGGTACGGAAGCGGCCTGTCTGGCGCACGAGCCGGTTCCCTTCCCCGACTGACACCGACGCAGAACGCCGACGCAGAACGCCGACACAGAACGCCGACGCAGAGCACCGACGCAGAACACCGACTCCGGGGCCGACTCCGGGGCCGAATTTAAGGCCGAATTCGGGGCGGGGGCGGAGGCGGGGACCGCTAGCTCGACTCGTCGGGCAGGAACTCGACCAGGCGCTCGCGCCAGCGGTGCGAGTCGATCGCGATCGGGTCGTCGAGGGTGTCCACCGCCTCGGCCATCGCCCGATAATGCAGGTGCGCCCGGCGGTAGTGGATCGCCCGTTCGGGGTCGGCGAGAACGCTCCGCGCCGCCTCGAGGTCCTCGTGCCGTTCGTCGTCACCGACGACGCCGTCGAGTGCCGCATCGATGCGCACCGCGTCGGTATCGGGTTGCAGGCCCGTGCGGGCGTAGTGATTCTTCAACGGCCTTCTCCCAGCAAGCGGTCGCGCGCGTCCTCGAATTTCACGAACTGACGCTCGGCCAACGCGCGTTCGCGCTCGCCGAGTTCATCGAAACGATGCGGGTGACAGCGACGGGCGGCGCGTCGGAACCCCTCGACGATCTCGCTCTCGCCGAGGTCGCCGTCCAGCGGCAGGCCGAGCCGGAACCGCGCCTGGGCGCGCTCGTCGAGTTCGGCGATGCCGCGCGCGTCCCAGCGAGGCGGCAGATCGGACTCGACCCGATCCCACCAGGCGGCGAGATCGGTTCGCGCCAGTGCCGGCATGGGGGTCCCGAACGCCTCTTCATGGCGCTGATCCAGCGTGGACGGCCCGAGTCCGAAGGCGTCGGCGAGGAAATGCAACAAGGTGTTCTGGGCAGGCGTCATCGCGCGTTCGCTGATCAGGAGCACCATGAGAAGGTCGAGGATCTGCACCCGCTGCACTTCCCGGGCGCCGTTCTGGAGCGAGCGCACCACATCGGCGAAGGCAACCGTGTCTTCCTCCAGCACATGCCGCTTGATGAGTTCGTGCGGATCGCCATCGACCCCGCCGTCGTGCAGGAGCGCCGCACGGACCTCGGGCTCGTAACGCTCGTCGCCGTAGGCCATCCAGTAGATCAGGAACTCGGTGGCGTATTCGCGGGCGAGGGGCGACTGCTCGCCGAGCAGACGACGACCGAAACTCGAGCGCGGCACGAAGACCGGCGCGTAGCCCCGGCTGTCGGTATCGTCGGCCGGGATGTCGGCCTCTGCGTTCGCGGGGGCCGGGCTTGGCCTGTGCATCGCGGCGCGGGCCGGCCCCCGTGACGACCCCGGAGACGACCCCGGAGACGACCCTAGCGCCGTTCCCGTATCCGGCTCGGTCGGGTCCATCGGCGACGGTTCGTGCGCGGCGGATACCGGCGGCAGGTCGTCGAGGTCGAGATCGCCGAGAAAATGCTCGCTGGCGGTATCGTCGCCGTCGAACGTGTGATCGCCGTCGAAGCCGGGCGAGACGCGACCGACCAGATCGGGGTTTCGAATGGGGTGGCGAGGTTCGGTCAGTGGCGCGCGTGCGCCGGCCCGGCCGCGCGTGGCGGCCCAGAGGCCGAGCAGCAGGAGGGGCAGCGCGAGCGCGGCCGCGAGCACGATGCGCTGCGTCTGGTCCATGGCGGACACCGTCGTGACGAGGCGTTCGCGGACGTCCGCAACTCGCTCGCCGAGGTCCGGCGTCCCGCCGCTCTCCAGCCCGCTCGTCGTGTCGACGAGCTCGATGTCCGCCTCCGACTGTGGCGTGATGACCACGTCGCCGTCGGCGGGCGGCGCACGGTTCGTCTCCTCGTCCGGGCGGGCGGCCGCTGGCAGGACCAGGCGGCGCACAGGCGTGGCCGCTTCGGCATTCGACGTCCCGTCACCGAGATCGAGCGGCGCCGTCGAAGCGTCGGGCGCGCGGGAAGGGTCGGGATCGGTCCGCGGCACGACGGCGGGCACCGGGGCGGTCTCGGCGACGGTCGTCACGTCCGGGGCGCCGGCGACGGCGTCGTCCGTGGTGTCCGCCGCGTTTCGGGCGGGCGGGGCGGCGAGCACGACCGGGTCGCTGCCGGTCGCCTCCAGCAGGCAGCGGCGGTAGTCGGCCGCCGGCGCCCCGGCGTCATTGGCCGAACAGCGGAGGGCGAGCGTGTTGCGCTCGAGCAGGGACAGGGAATCGAGGTCCGGCTCGGGCAGCGCGTCGAGGGCGACGAGCGCGTCGTCGAGGCATTGCCGGTAGGCGACGACGCCGCCTTCGCCTTGCACCGTGAAGCACTGACGCCGGATCGCGTACCGTTCGTCCTCGTCGAGTGCGTCGAGATACGGGTCCGGCGCGGTGGCGAGGGCGTCGATCTGATCCGTCATGCAACGCGCGGCGTCGGCGCCCGCACAGGCGCGTTCGATCGCATACCGGTCGTCGAGGGTCAAGTCCGGGAGCCCGGCGCTCCCTCTCGTGCCGCCCTCGCGTGCCGTCACGCCCGCCACGACGCAGTCGCGATAGGCATCGGCGCCTTCCCGGTACTGCATCGGCAGACAGCGGCGAACGACCTCGTCGCGCACGCTGGACGCCAGACCGGTGATCGCGGTCTGTGCGCTGGCCGAGAGCGGTGCGAACGCTGCCAGGAGCAGGACGATCGCCGGCGACGGGAGCAGCGGAATCGACATCGGGGCTCTGTGTCGCATGAACGGTACGAGTGTGGGCGGGAGCGGCGGTGCGGGCACGGCGTGACGTCGAGTCTACATTCTGACGTCCGCGCCGGGCCACCGTCTCCGTTCCGCCCGAACGGCGCGGTCGGGAGGTCGGCGATCGGCAGCGGAACACGCGTGTAGACTGGCCACCCGCCGCCGTTCCAGGAGCGTCTGCCCCTTCGTGGACCTGCGCAAGGATCCCGTCCCGACCGTCATCCGGACGCTCGCCCTGCCGGCGAGCATCGGCATGCTGTTCTCGACGCTGCTGACCGTCACCGACACCTGGTACGCGGGCATGCTCTCGCCGACGGCGCTGGCCGCCCTGTCGCTGGCGGGGCCGGTCTTCTTTCTCGTGATGACGCTCGGCATCGGCATCGGGCAGGCGACCAACGCGCTCGTCGGCAACCGGCTGGGGGCGGACGAGCCCGAAGCCGCCCGCAGGCTGGCGATCCAGTCGATCGTCTTCGCGACCTTCACGTCGCTCGCGGGGGCCGTGATCGCCTGGCGCAGCACGCCGTGGCTGTTCGCGACGATGGGCGGGGAAGCGCCCTACCTCGAACCCGCGACCGCCTACATCACCGTGGTGCTGCTCGGCACCGCCTTCTTCGCGCTCGCGCTGGTGGTCAATGCGATCCTCAACACGCGCGGCGACACCACCAGCTATCGCAACGCCCAGATCGTCGCCTTCGTCGCCAACCTCGGGCTCGATCCGCTCTTCATTTTCGTGTTCGAGCTCGGAGTCGTCGGCGTGGCGGTCGCGACCATCTGCGTGCAGGGCGGGGCGGTGCTGTGGCTGCTCCACAAGGCTTCGAAACTCGATTTCATGGCGGGTCCGTCGCGCCGGGAGTTCGTTCCGGACGTGGCGAGCTGGATCGAGATCGCCAGGCAGAGTCTGCCGACCAGTGCCTCGATGATGCTGGTGGCCATCGGCAGCCTCGTCATCGTCTCCTTCGTCTCGGGCTTCGGCGAGTCGGCGATGGCGGCCTACGGCATCGCGCTTCGCGTCGAGCAGCTGATTCTCCTGCCGACGATCGGCATCAACATCGCCGTGTTGTCGATGACGGGCGTGAATCTCGGCGCGGAGCAGTACGATCGGGTGCGCGAGATCTACGGTACCGGGCTGCTCATGGCCGCGCTGCTGATGCTGGCCGGTGGTGCCGTGCTGGTCGCCTTCGGCGGGCCGCTCATGAGTCTGTTCACGGACGACGAGGACGTGCGCAGCATCGGTCGGGTGTACCTGTACTTCGAGGCGGCCATCCTGCCGGCCTACGCACTGACCTTCCTGAGCACCGCCTCCCTGCAGGGACTCAAGCGCCCGGAGATCGCCCTCTACTTCAACCTGGCGCGGCAGCTGGTCGGCCCCTTGTGCCTGTTCTGGCTGGCGGTGGAAGTGCTGGACACCGGCATCACGGGCCTGTGGTGGTCCATCCTGGCGATCAACTGGTTGATGGCGGTGGGCATCGTGGCGGTGGTGAGGCGCAAGCTCGCGCGCGTCGGCGAGGCGGCGCCGCCCTTCGCCGGCGGCGTGCCGACGCCCGAGCCGAGCGCATGAATCCCGAAGCCACCGACGAGAACGCCATGCGACCTTCCCTGCCCGACCACCGCCACGCGATTCGGTCCGCGCCTTCAGTGTCGGCGTTGCTGGTCGCCCTGTCGATGACGGCAGGCTGCGCTTCCCTGGTCGCGCCGAAGAACCTCCGTACCTCGGTCGCCGAGCTTCGACCGGGCGACTACGCGCTCGACCCGGACCATGCCTACCTGCTGTTCCGGGTCGAGCACCTGGGTCTGTCCAAGGTGGTCGGGCGGTTCGACACGGTCGACGCGACGCTGGACTTCGATCCGAACGACCTGAGCGCGCTCCGCCTCGATGGCGTGGTTCAGTCGGACAGCATCGATCTCGACGACGAGGGGCTGGAGAATCAGCTGAAGGGGCGTGACTGGCTCGACGTCGCGACGTATCCGGACGCACGATTCACGACCACGTCGGTGACGCCCGGCGAGGACGGTGCGTTCACCCTCGACGGGGACTTCACCCTGCGCGACACCACGCTTCCGCTCTCGCTCGAGGCGCGCTTCAACGGCGGCGCGGACAACATCCTGACCGGCTGCTACACGCTGGGCTTCGAGGCGAACGGTTCGCTCAGCCGGAGCGCCTACGGGATCGACGGACTCGGCGCGCTCGTCGGCGACGAGATCGGCATCGAGATCCACGCCGAGTTCCAGCAGGCGCCCTGTTGATCCCGCTGCTGACGGCCGGCCGCTACGAGACCTTCTTTCTCGTCCTGGTCGCGATCGTGCTCTCGCTGTCCTTCCACGAGTTCGGGCACGCCTGGTCGGCGAAGCGCTTCGGCGACGACACCGCCGAGCGTCTCGGGCGGCTGACTATCAACCCGATCCGTCACATCGAGCCGCTCGGCCTGCTGATGGTGGTGCTGATCGGCTTCGGCTGGGCGCGTCCCGTACCGACGAATCCCCGGAACTTCACGCACCCGCTGGCCGGCGCGCTCATCGCCGCCGCGGGTCCGGCGGTGAACCTCGTGATCGCGATCGTCGCGGCGAACGTCTTCGCTGTCGCGGTCTCGAGCGGTTGGGGTGTCGCGGCGTCGCCGATCGCCGGGCAGTTCTTCTACCTGCTCGTCTACATCAACGTGCTGCTGATGCTGTTCAACCTGATCCCGCTCGGCCCGCTCGACGGCCACTACATCCTCCCGCACCTGCTCTCGACGAACCTCTCTCGTCGCTATGTCGAACTCAACGCCCGCTACGGCGCGATGGCCCTGCTCGGCATCGTCGCGCTGAGCTACGCCGGCCTGCCGGTGTTCGGCTGGCTGCGCGCCACCGCTCGTCGGGTGATCGACACGATCACCGTCCTCGGTTGATCCCGGCGATCGCGCCTGCCGCTCGATCGAGCGCGTCAGAGCCGTGCGCGATGTCGAGTGCCTTGAGGGCCGTATCGATGGTGCCGAGCGTGCCGAGCAGCATCGGCGGGTTCAGGTGCCCCATGTGGCCGATCCTGAACAGCGCGTCGGACGTGACCGCCTCGGCGGCGCCGGCGCTGAGCCCGACACCCAGCGTGACGCCCGCTTCCTGTTCGCACCACTCGCGGAGCCGGGTCGCGTCGTCGGCCTCTGTGCCGATCGTGGTCACCGCGTGCGAACGATGGGCGGGGTCGGGCACCTGCAGGGCAAGTCCACCGTCCGCGCCCCACGCCTCGACCGCCGTCCAGACGACCCTCGCGAACGCCTCGTGCCGGGACCACACGTGTTCGATGCCTTCCTCGGCGAGCAGGTCGAGCGCCGCGCGCAGGCCGAACAGGTGATGGGTCGGCGGGGTGCCGCCGAATCGCTCGGGGAACATCGACGGTTCGATACGCGGTAGCCAGTCCCAGTATGGCGTCACGCACCGCGCCGTACCGAGCGATCGCCGCGCGGCGATCGCCCGGTCGTTCTGGAAGGTGAAGGCGAGGCCCGGCGGGGTCATCAAGCCTTTCTGGCAACCGGCGACCATGACGTCGATGCCCCAGCCGTCCATGTCGATGGGCTCGCAGGCGAAGGAGCAGATCGCGTCGACCATCAGCAGGGCAGGGTGATCGGCTGCGTCCATCGCCGCGCGGATGGCCGGGATGTCGTTGCGGACCGAGGTCGAGGTGTCGCTCAGGACGGCCGTGATCGCCTTGATGCGCGGCCCCCCGCCGACGCGTCGATCGGCGGTGAGCGACTCGATCAGCCGTGACGTGTCCACCGGTGTCGTCGCGCCGAAGTCGAGGGTCGTCACCTCGATGCCGAGCCCGTCGGCCATGCGTGCCCAGCCGCGGCCGAAGCGACCGGTCACGAGGGCGAGCAGGTGTTCGCCGCGCGCGAACACGTTCGCGAGGCTCGCCTCCCAGGCGGCGTGCCCGTTGCCGAGGTAGATCACGGGCTCGTTCGCCGAGCGGGCGATCGTCGCGAGGTCCGCGCGCACCGAGTCGGCAAGCGCGACCAGCTCACCGCCGTAGATGTTCGGCGCAGGGCGCTGCATGGCCTGCAGCACCCGCGACGGAATGACCGAAGGGCCTGGGATGGCGAGATGATCGCGTCCGTGAGCGAGCGACATGATGAGCGGGTCCGGGGCCGTCGAGAGGGTGTCAGCGTGAGCGCGAACGTATCATTCCCGTCGGCGCCCCGAGCAGGGCGAGAACGGTGGGAAGACGACATGGCGGCACGCAGGCGAATCGATTCGGGAAGCGAGTTCGAGCGACGCATCGGCTACTCGCGGGCCGTGGTGGCCGGCGGGTGGGTGATGGTGTCCGGCACGACCGGCTTCGAGTACCGGGCGATGACGATCCCGGATCGACCGTTCCGATCGGCGTGTGCGGCGGACGATCGCGCGTCGATCGGGTCGCTTGCGGCGCCGAGAGGCCGTGCGTATATTGAGGATGAAGACGAGATGGAACAGGTGTCGTTCTCGATCGATCGAGACGCCTGCATCTGGCCTCCCGAGCCTGGCCACCTGGCCGTGAGCGCTCGGCATGACAACCCCGGAGACGGTACCGAGCATGAAGAAGTCCACTGACAGGACGAGTACGGAGAGCAAGACGACGGCCCGACGCTCGTTCCTCAAGAAGAGCGCGGCCGTCGGTACTGTCGCCGGTACCGGCATCTTCGCCGCCCCCGCCGTCATCGGCCAGGCGCCGCTGACCATCAAGATGCAGACCTCCTGGCCGGAGTCGAACATCTGGCAGGAGTTCGCCAAGGACTACGGCAAGCGGGTCGACGAGATGTCCGGCGGACGTCTCAAGGTCGACGTGCTGCCCGCGGGCGCGGTCGTCGCGGCCTTCCAGGTCATCGACGCGGTGAGCGACGGTGTCCTCGATGCCGCGCATTCGGTGCCCGCGTACTGGTACGGCAAGGACAAGGCCGCGTCGCTGTTCGGCACCGGCCCCGTCTTCGGCGGTTCGGCCACGACGATGATGAGCTGGTTCTACGAAGGGGGCGGTGCGGAGTTCTACCGCCGCCTGACACAGGAGACCCTCGGCCTCAACGTCACCGGCTACCTCGGCTTCCCGATGTTCGCCCAGCCCTTCGGCTGGTTCAAGGAAGAGGTCAACACCGTCGCCGACATCAAGGGATTCAAGTACCGCACGGTCGGCCTCGCCGCCGATCTGCTCCAGTCGATGGGCATGTCCGTGGCGCAGCTTCCCGGCGGCGAGATCGTCCCGGCCATGGAGCGGGGCGTCATCGACGCGTTCGAGTTCAACAATCCGTCCTCCGACCGGCAGTTCGGTGCGCAGGATGTCGCCAAGAACTACTACCTGTCGTCCTACCACCAGGCGTCGGAGGCGTTCGAGTTCATCTTCAACAACGACCTGCTGGCGGACCTCGAGGAAGACGATCCCGGCCTCGCCGCGATCCTGAAGTACGCCGTCGAGTCTGTTTCCACCGCCAACACGGCCAAGGCCATGCGGGAGTACTCGAAGGACCTCGCGGAACTCGTCTCGGACGACGGCGTCACCGTGCACCGCACGTCCACGGAGATCCTCGCCGCCCAGATCGAAGCCTGGGACTCGCTGATTCCCGAGCTCGAGAAGGACGCGTTCATGAAGGAAGTCCTCGACAGTCAGCGAGCGTGGGTCGAGCAGGTCACCTACTACGAGCTGATGAACGCCCCCGACTACGCGCTCGCCTACGAGCACTACTTCCCGGGCAAGCTCAAGCTCTGACGCAGGGTCCGATCGGTCGGCGGGGCGCATCGGCGCGTCTCGCCGATCTGCACGGCGCAAGGGTGGTGTGAGCGCTCCGCGTCCGGTCGAAGCCGCCGTCACGCCACGACTCTCGCCACGGCACGTCGTCTCCTGAACGTTGCGCGTGGCGTGAGGGTCACGCGTTCGACCGTCTCATCACGCCGCGATCGTCGGTGCCCCGCAGTCCGCGCCGTCCGCCGGCTCGGCGTCGGCGTCGTCGGCCCGCCCCGATCGTCCGTTTCACGACGAGAGCGCCCCATCGATGCTCGCCTTCATCACGTTCGCCGACCGCCTGTCGGCCGCGTTCGGCAAGACCTTCGCCTGGTTGATCCTGCTGATGACCTTCGGCGTCAGCTACGAGGTCGTCGTGCGTTACGTCTTCAACGCGCCGACCCCGTGGTCGCTCGACGTCTCGTTCATCATGTACGGCACGCTGTTCATGACCGGCGGCGCCTACACCCTCTCGCGCAACGGCCATGTGCGCGGTGACTTCCTGTATCGACTGTGGAAGCCGGCCACTCAGGCCAGGGTCGATCTGGTGCTGTACTTCCTGTTCTTCTTTCCCGGCATCCTCGCGTTGATCCTGGCCGGCTGGAAGTATTCGTCGAAGAGCTGGGGCTACACCGAGGTCAGTGTCAACAGCCCGGCCGGCATCCCGATCTTCCAGTTCAAGAGCATCATGGTGCTCGCGGGCATCCTGCTCTTCGTGCAGGGCATCGCACAGGTCTGTCGCTGTCTGCTCTGCATTCGAGAGGGCTACTGGCGCACGGCCGAATCCGATGTGCAGGAGACCGAGGAGCTGCTCGTCGCGAATGCCGACGATTCGGGGCCGACGGCCGACACCTCGCTGCCCGGCGTCGGCCACGCCGACCCGGATCAGGACGGCGTGATCCGCACCCGATGACTCGCACTCACTTCACGACCCGACCCGACCGGAGCCGCCGCTCGTGAGCAACCCCGAAATCGCCCTGTTCATGCTGGGGCTGTTCATCGTGCTGGTCTTCCTCGGCTTCCCGATCGCCTTCACGTTGATGGCGATGGGCATCGGCTTCGGCTACTACGCGTACTTCGACATGCGCCGCCAGTTCCGGAGCTACAACCGGCTCGAGGAGGACGCGGGGCTGTTCGACCAGGTGAGCGCCTACGTCGACGGACTGTTCAGCAGCCGGATATTCGACCTGTTCATCAACCAGACCTACACGGTCATGTCGAACGAGGTGCTGACGGCCGTCCCGCTGTTCCTGTTCATGGGCTACATCGTCGAGCGGGCGAACATCGTCGATCGGCTGTTCAGTACCTTGAACATCGCGTCCCGCAACGTCCCGGGCTCGATGGGCGTCGCCGCGCTGATTACCTGTGCCCTGTTCGCCACCGCCACCGGCATCGTCGGGGCGGTCGTCACGCTGATGGGCCTGCTCGCGCTGCCGGCGATGCTGAACGCCCGCTACGACAAGAGCTTCGCCTCCGGGATCATCTGCGCCGGCGGCACGCTCGGCATCCTCATCCCGCCCTCGATCATGCTGATCGTCTACGCGGCCGCGTCGGGCGTCTCGATCGTGCGCCTTTACGCGGGCGCCCTGCTGCCGGGGCTGACGCTCGTCGGTCTCTATCTCGTCTACATCGTCGGCCGAGCGCTCCTGCAGCCCGGCGCCGCCCCGAAGCCCTCTCTCGAGGAGGTGCCGGCGGTGCCCGCGGGCAAGCTCGTCTGGATGCTGTTCACCTCCTTCTTCCCGCTCGCGGTGCTGATCCTCTCCGTGCTCGGCTCGATCCTGTTCGGTCTCGCCACGCCGACCGAGGCGGCGGCCATCGGCGCGCTGGGCGGCATGCTGCTCGCGGTCATCTACCGGGCGATGACCTTCCAGCGCCTGCGCGAATCGGTGTACCTCACCGTGCGCACGACGGCGATGGTCTGCTGGCTGTTCGTCGGCTCTTACGTGTTCAGTTCGGTGTTCTCCTACCTCGGTGGCGAGGAGCTGATCTCGCACTTCGTCACCGGGCTGGATCTCACGCCGCTGCAGTTCCTGCTGCTCGCGCAGCTGATCATCTTCCTGCTCGGCTGGCCGCTGGAGTGGTCCGAGATCATCATCATCTTCGTGCCGATCTTCCTGCCGCTGCTCGAGATCTTCGGCATCGATCCGCTGTTCTTCGGGATCCTCGTCGCGCTGAACCTGCAGACGAGCTTCCTGACCCCGCCGATGGCGATGTCGGCCTACTACCTCAAGGGCATCGCGCCACCCGGCGTCATGCTCACCGATATCTTCAAGGGAGTCATGCCCTTCCTCGCCATGGTCATCGTCAGCATGGTGTTGATCTATCAGTTCCCGCAGCTGGTGTTCCACCTGCCCGAGAAGTTCTACGGGCCGTGAGTCCCGTCGTGAAGGAGGGCTTGCCCGGCGCCGCGGTACTGCGCGAGCGGCTCGCGAACGGTGCGCTGGACGCCGAGAAGGTCGTGGCGCGCTGTCTCGAGCGGATCGCCGCGCGCGAGGAGGCCGTGCAGGCCTGGGCCTGGCTCGATGCGGAGTACGCGCTGGAGCGCGCCCGGGCGCGCGACGAACAACGACGCACCGGCCGCCCGGTGGGCGCCTTGCACGGCATGCCTGTCGCGCTGAAGGACATCATCGACACGCGCGGTGTGCCAACCGCCAACGGCACCTCGCTCGACGCGGGACGGGTACCGAGCGAGGACGCCTGGATCGTTCGCCGGCTCGAGGCCGAGGGGGCGATCGTGCTCGGCAAGACCGTGACCGCCGAGCTCGCCTACAAGCACCCGGGCAAGACCCGTCACCCCGCGAACATCGACCATTCGCCCGGTGGCTCGTCGTCCGGCTCGGCCGCGGCCGTGGCCGACGGCATGGTTCCGCTCGCCGTCGGCACCCAGACCGGTGGTTCGGTCATCCGTCCGGCCGCCTACTGTGGCACGGTCGGCTACAAGCCGACGTTCGGCGCCATCCCGCGGAGCGGCATCCTCTCGCAGTCGCCCAGCCTCGATACCGTCGGCGTCTTCGCGACCGATGTCGAAGGCGTGGCCATGCTCGCGGAGCAGCTGTTCGGGCACGACGCGCGGGATCCCGCGAGCCGGCCGTCGCCCTTCCCGCGTCTGCTCGAGACGGCGCGGCAGGCACCGCCCGTCGTGCCCACGCTCGCGTTCGTGCAGACCCCGTTCTGGTCGCGCGCGGACGACGACACTCGACAGGCCTTCGACGAGATCGTGGCGGCGCTCGGCGAGCACGTCTTCGAGGCGCCGCTGCCGCCGCGCTTCGCCGAAGCCGCCGACGTCAGGACGCGTATCAACCTCGCCGAGATGTCCAGGCACTTCCACGCCTGGCGCGCGCGCGACGAAGGCGGGCTGTCGGAGACGATGCGCGAGGCGCTGTCCGCCGGGCGATCGATCTCCGCCCACGACTATCTCGCGGCGCTCGACTGGCCGGGTGTGCTCAACGCGGGTCTCGAAGCCCTGTTCGAACGCTGCGACGCGATCCTGACTCCGGCGGCGACGGGCACCGCGCCGCGCCTCGACGGACCGGACGGCACCGGTGACCCGATCTTCAACGGCCTGTGGACGCTGTGCGGCACGCCGGCGATCACCTTGCCGTTGCTCGAGGGCTCGGACGGATTGCCGATGGGTCTGCAACTCGTCGGCCGACGCGGCGACGACGCGCGTTTGCTGCGCACCGCGCGCTGGCTCACGGGCTTTCTGGACGACGCCGGCTCATGATGCGCACCGCTCGCCAACGCCGACACGACGCAAGACGGAACCCCCGATGAAGACACTGCTCTCTCTGCTCGCCTTCGCCGTGATGTGCGGCTTCCTGGGCATCCTCGTCTGGTACGTGCCCCGCTGGGATCTCGGCCTCGTCGTCGGGACGGTCGCGCTCTTCGCCGCCTATGACCTGTTCGTGCACGAGCGCCGGCAGGGCGGCTGATGGGCGACGGGCCCACGGACACGCGCCATCGCGTCTGGCTGACCCGACGGCTGTCGGAGGCGACGCTCGAGCGTGCCCGACGTGACTACGACGTCGTGCTCGACGACGACGATCGGCCGCGCACGGCGGACGAGATCGTCGCGCGGAGCGCCGAGGTCGATGGCATGGTGCCGTGTCATTCCGAGGTGCTGGATGCCGCGACGGTCGCGCGGCTCGACCCGCGCCTGAGAATCGTGGCCAACCACTCGGTCGGCGTCGATCATTGCGACCTCGAGGCACTCGGCGCACGCGGCGTGGTCGTCACCAACACCCCCGACGTACTCTCCGCCGCGACCGCCGAGATCGCGCTTCTGCTCATGCTCGGTGCCGCGCGTCGTGCCGTCGAAGGCGATCGGCTGGTGCGGAGCGGAGCCTGGGATACCTGGAGTCCGGCCTTCATGGTCGGAACGCAGGTGTCCGGCGCGCGACTCGGGATCGTCGGCATGGGTCGCGTGGGTCGTGCCTTCGCGGGGTTCGCGCGCGGACTCGGCATGGACGTGCATTACCACAACCGTCGCCGGCTTCCGGCCGATGAGGAGGCGGGCGCGACCTTCCACGCCTCTCTCGACACCTTGCTGGCCGTGTCGACCTTTCTCTCGCTGCACTGCCCGGCCACGCCCGAGACCGCCGGGCTCGTGGACGACGCCTTCCTCGCGAAGCTTCCCGACGGCGCGATCCTGGTCAACACCGCACGCGGTGCGCTCGTCGACGAGCCGGCCCTGCTCCGTGCGATCGGCTCGGGCAAGCTCGGCGCGGCCGGTCTCGACTGCTTCGTCACGGAACCCGGCGGCAACCCGGCCTTCGCCGCGCACGACAACGTGTTCATGCTGCCGCACATCGGCAGCGCCACCGTCGTCACGCGCGACGCGATGGGGTTCCGGGCGCTCGACAACCTCGACGCCTTCTTCGCCGGCCGCGAGCCCCCGGACCGACTGGCCTGAGAGCGCGACCCCGCGCGCGCCGTCTCGCGCTCGACCTCCGGCAGGCGACGTCGCGCCCCGCCCTGGCCGTGGCCCTTCACGACGCAGGACCGCCGGACGAGCGGGTATGCTTCGCGGCCGCCCCGTCGCCCGACGTCCCCCGAGAAGATGAGCCTTTCCCGTCGGCCCTGGCATCGGCACACCTTGCGCGCGGAGATGTGGCGCGCCACTGTCGCCGGACTGCCGCTGATGGGCGCTCAGGTGCTCAGCATCGGCAACGGTCTGATCGACTCGCTCGTCGCCGGCCGAATCGGGCCGGCGGAGCTCGGCGCCGTCGGCCTGGGGGCGGGCATCGTCTTCCTCGTCACGCTGTCGAGCATCGGGCTCATGGCCGGCTTCTCGCCGGAGATGGCGAGCCTGCGAGGTCAGGGGCGACGCCTCGAGGTCGGCGTCCTGTTCCGCCAGGGGCTCTGGCTGGCAGCCGCGCTGGTCGTGCTCGATCTGGCGATCCTCGCACTGTGCCGATGGACCTTGCCGAACTGGGGCCTCGACGCGGGCCTCGTCGATCCGCTGGATCGCTACCTCGGCGCGGCGAACTGGAGCGTCATCGGCGCGGTTCTGGTGCTGGCCGCCAGGAACCTCTGCGAGGGCACCGCACGCACTCGGCCGGTGCTGGTCGTTCAGATCGCGGCGCTCGGGGTGAACCTCGTCGCCGATCTCGGGCTCGGTCTCGGGATGTTCGGCCTGCCGCGGCTCGGCATCGAGGGCATCGGCTGGTCGACCACGATCGTGCAGAGTCTCGTCTGCCTCATCCTCTTCGCCTTCCTCCTCACGCCGACCTTCGCGCGCTTCGAGCCGTGGCGAGCGATGGAGCGACCGGACCCCGTGCGCCTGCGCGCCTTGCTCGCGATCTCGGGGCCGATCTGTCTGATGCTGCTGTCGGAGAGCGGGCTGTTCGTCGCCACGGGCATCCAGATGGGAAAGATCGGTACGCTCGAGACGGGCGCGCACAACATCGCGATCGGTACGGCGGCGGCGTTCTACATGCTGCCGCTCGGGCTCTCGTTCGCACTCACCGCGCGGATGGGTACGGCACTCGGTCGCGGGCAATCGCGCGGTCGACCGACCATGACGGGCGCCGTGGCTGAGGCCAGGGGCACGAGCGACACGCTCGTGCTCAGGGCCGTCAGCGGCGTGTTGCTCGCCTTCCTGCTCGCCCTCGTGACCTCCATCGCGATCGTGCTCTTTCGCGAGCCGATCGCCGCGCTCTACACCGCTGACCCGGACGTGCGGGCGCTCGCCGCGGGGCTGCTCGTGCTGGCGGCCGTGTTCCAGCTGTCGGACGCCCTGCAGGCCACGCTGATCGCCCTGCTGCGTGGCCTGCAGGACACCCGTGTGCCGATGCTGATCAACGCCTTCGCCTACTGGGGCGTCGGTTTCGGCACCGGCTACCTCGCCGCGCACCGCTTCGGACTCGGTGCCTACGGCCTGTGGCTGGGACTGATCGTCGCTCTGACCCTCGCCGCCGTGCTGCAAGGGTGGCGCCTGGTAGTGATGCTCGGCCGTGCCCGGCAGGCGAGCGACCGGCGACGAGTCGGGGAGCAGAGCCCGTCATGTTGAGAGGAACCCTGCTCGTCCTGGTGTCGTTCGCGTCGCTGTCGGTGCCGAGCTGACGGTTGACCGACGTGCCGCGCCGGTCTCTCGTCGTCGAACCGGCGGACGTCGAGGTGCCCGGCGCGCGCAAAGCGCGATCGGTCGACGACGCGGCGGCGGGCGTTCTGACGGAGCGGTCGGTGCTGCCGCTGACACTGCCGTACACGGAGCAGCTCGTCTTCCGTGGAGCTGCCGACGATCCGAGATCCGCAAGCGTCGAGGTTCGCCTTGCGCCGCTCGAGGTATTGCACCTCGCCGCGTCGCACGAGGCGACACGCTCGGCACGGTGGGCGACACGGGGTATCGCTCGCCGAGCCCGAGCAGAACGCCCCGCGACCAGCCGCGCTGGACGCCGGGACGGTGCTGATCGATACGGGCTTCCACGGGCGCCACCGGCGGGTGACGACGCCCGATGGTGCGCGGGGGTGGCTGGCGGTGCCGGCGAACGCCGGGACGACGAACGAGTGACGAACGGCCAGCAGCGGATGGCGACCGTCGGGTAGCGCCGCAAGTCATCGTCGTGCGCTCGAGCCGACCGGCAAGTGACGCACGTCGAAACGAGAAAGGGGCGCCACGAGGACGCCCCTTCGAACGACATGCCCGCTTGACCGAACGGCCGCGATCACCCGGCTGCCGAACCGGCGATCGCCGAAGCGACGACCGCCGTTCCCGCCATCACTGCCGTCCGGACACGAACTCCGGGTAGGCCTCGAGCCCGCACTCGGCGATGTCGACGCCCTCGTACTCCTCCTCCTCGGAGACGCGGATGCCGACGATCAGCTTCAGCAGTCCCCAGAGAAGCAGGCTCGCGGCGAAGGTCCAGACGAAGATGGCGGCGACGCCGATCGCCTGGGCGAGGAAGTTGGCGTCGGCGTTCGTCAGCGGCACGACCATGACGCCGAGGATGCCGGCGACGCCGTGCACCGAGATGGCACCGACCGGATCGTCGATCTTCATCTTGTCGAGCGTGATGATCGAGAACACGACGAGGATGCCGCCGGCCGCACCGATCGCCGTCGCCATGAGCGGCGTCGGCGAGAGCGGACTCGCGGTCACCGCGACGAGCCCGGCGAGCGCACCGTTCAGCGCCATCGTCAGGTCGGCCTTGCCCCAGATCATGCGCACCGTCAGCAACGCCGCGACGGCGCCGCCCGAGGCGGCCATGTTGGTGTTGACGAAGACGCGGGCGACGTTGTTGGCGCTGTCGAAGTTCGCGACGGCGAGCTCCGAGCCGCCGTTGAAGCCGAACCAGCCGAACCAGAGGACGAAGGTGCCGAGCGTGGCGAGCGGCAGGTTGGCGCCGGGCATCGGGTTGACCTGGCCGTTGGGCCCGTACTTGCCGCGCCGGGCGCCCAGCAGGATGACGCCCGCCAGCGCCGCGACCGCGCCGCAGAGGTGCACGGTGCCGGAGCCCGCGTAGTCTGAGTAGCCGATCGAGTCGCTGAGCCAGCCGCCGCCCCAGTTCCAGTAGCCCTGGACGGGGTAGATGATCGCGGTGAAGACTGCGGCGAAGACGAGGAAGGACCAGAGCTTCATGCGTTCGGCCACGGCGCCGGAGACGATCGACATGGCGGTCGCGACGAACACGACCTGGAAGAAGAAGTCGGACATCGCCGAGTAGTAGGACGCCCCTTCCTCGCCGGCGGCGAGGGCGGTGAGGGCGTCGGCCCCGTTCTCGTCGCCGAGGAAGAAGGCGACGCCCGGGATGTAGGCGCTGATCGTCTCGGCCGGGTACATCAGGTTGTAGCCGACGAACATGAACATGATGCAGGCGATCGAGAAGAGCGCGATGTTCTTGGTCAGTATCTCGGCGGTGTTCTTGGCGCGCACGAGGCCCGCCTCGAGCATCGCGAAGCCGGCGGCCATCAGCATGACGAAGGCGCCGGCGATCAGGAAGTAGAAGGTGTCGAGTGCGTAGCTGATGCTCGCGAGACCCGTCGCGGTTTCGGATTCCATCGTTTGTTCGATCTCTCTGTGAATTGAGTGCTTGTCGGCGAGGAAGCGCGCACGCGTTCCGCCGCGCGTCCGTGAGCGGTGAAGGGGAGGGAAGTTGCTAGAGGGCCGTGGGGCCGGTCTCGTTGGTGCGGATGCGGATCGCGCGCCCGAGGTCGGTGACGAAGATCTTTCCGTCGCCGATCTTTCCGGAGCCGGCGGCCTGCGCGATGGCGTCGATCACCGCCTCGAGCTGGTCGTCGTCGATGCCGATCTCTATCTTGGTCTTCGGAATGAAGTCGACGACGTACTCCGCACCTCGGTAGAGCTCGGTGTGCCCCTTCTGCCGCCCGAAGCCCTTGACTTCCGTGACGGTCATGCCTTGCACGCCGATCGTCGAGAGGGCTTCGCGCACCTCCTCGAGCTTGAAGGGTTTGATGATTGCCGTTACCAGCTTCATGGTGAGGTTCTCTCTTGTCCGTGAGTCAATGACGGGCAATCCGCGCAGCATGCGTGCCAGGCAGGATTAGTTTTATATTTCAGTAGGTTGCGATTTTAGAGGTACTCGACCCGTGGAAGCGCGCACCGGTTCGGTGCGCGTCTGCGCATCGGGCGCACCGATACGGTGCGACGCGTGCCGGCGGTCGTCGACGCCGTCGAGTGGCCGCGCTCCTTGCCCGAGTCCCGCCCGCCCGGCCGGCCCGCCCGGCGGCCGCTCGGCCGTTATCCTGTCGCACCCGTATCGAGAAGGTCAGGCCCGGTCGCTGACGCTTCTCTCGCCTGCAGGAGTGCCCCTCGACATGATCGACGCCACCGTCATCGACGACCTGTCCCGCAAGCTCGGCGCGCTGCTGCCGCCCGGCGTAGCGGGGCTCAAGGACGATTTCGAACGCAACGCCCGCGCGGCCGTGCAGAGCGCGCTCGGCAATCTCGATCTGGTCACCCGCGAGGAGTTCGACGTGCAGACGCAGGTCCTGCAGCGAACGCGTCAGCGCCTGCAGGCACTCGAGGCCCGCGTGGCGGCGATGGAGCCGGATGCAAGCCCGACCCCCGGCACGGCCGCCGGGAAAACCCCGGCGAGCGGTGCGGCCGGCAGCGAGTGACGGTTCGGCCGTCGCGAAGAAGGCGCGGGCGTCACGGCTGGCCAGACCCGGCCCGGCAGCGTCTCGGCGGCCGGCGGGAAGAAGACCGTCCGGCGATCGATGAACTTCGGTAACGTCGACGCCCAGCGGCCTTCCGCGACCGCGACCACGAGGACCGCCATGAACTTCGCGAAGCGACTGTCAGCGATCGTCATCGCCGTGCTGGCGGGTGTGCTCGTCGGCGGCTGCGCCGGTGCGGTGAAGGAGACCGATCGCGACACCAGCGGTGCGTACGACGGTCGCTGGGTCGGCCGTGTGGAGGCGGGCGTTCCGAGCAACGTCGTCAGCGGCAACTGGAAGAAGAACTGCACGAGTGGCGAATGGGGGTTCGGCTTCCAGGTGGCGGACGGCGTGATCCGCCTGCCGCTGGAAGGCGTTTCGTCCGACGAACTGCCGAGCGGCTACGTGAACGCGGCGGGCGAGTTCCGGCTGGTCGTACCGCGCGGATCGCGAGAGGTGTCGAGTCGCGAATCCGGATCGGTGGGAACCTCCTCGTTGCGCTGGATCTTCGATGGCAGGCTCGAAGAGGCCGAGTCGGCCGTGAAGTTCACGGTGGGCGATTCCAAGTACGGCGGCGCAGGCTGCTGGTGGCGGCTCGACCTGGAGCGGCTCGGTCCGGCGTAGCGCGAGCTCGGCCCGCCAGGGCCCGGGCGGTTCCGCGCCGCAGTCCGGGGTGTTCGCGACAGTCCTGCAGTTTCACGGGCTGGGGGGCAAGGGCCATCTTGAACTCCGCGAGGATCGAGGCGATGCCGGTGTCAGCGAACCGCGTCGGCGACGCGTTGCAGCGTCGCGAGCGTGTCGTCCCATTCCAGACACCCGTCGGTGACGCTCTGCCCGTACACCCGGCTGGCCAATGCCGGCGAGCGCGCCCTCTCCGGGCGCGTCGGGCGTGGTCGGGATCTCGAGCGAGGCGAGCGTGTCGCCGCGCTGCAGGACGACGTCGGTAAACGTGCCGCCGACGTCGATGGAGAGACGCTGCACGGCACGAAGGGGCGAATCTTTATTTCCGCTGCGCAAGCCGCGACGTCCTGCGTTCGAGCGCGTGCGCCGGACCCGTCCGCATCGCGGGAGCTTGCGTCTTCGGGTGGCCACGACAGGGACAGGGGCAACGGATGGGATAGCCGTGTTCCAACGACCGTTCAAGCGGCGGCGACCGCGCCTGTAAAGAAGTGTCTGGCGGGCGTGCCGATGAGTAAATACGCACCGCGTGGTGAACGCGGGTGGTTCGTTCGGGCACCGTGGGCGGCTCGAGTTCGCGAACGCTACGGAGCCACGTCGATGGAAGATACTGCAGGTAACCGGACCGCCGACATTCCGGCCCAGTCGCAGGACGGCATGCCGGCCGATGAGCACGTGATGACGCCGGCGCCGGACTACACCCCGCGCCATCCCGGTTCCGGGCGGCTCGAAGGCAAGGTGGCGCTGATCACCGGCGGGGACAGTGGCATCGGGCGCGCGGTCGCCGTGCTGTTCGCCCGGGAAGGCGCTCACGTCGCGATCAGCTATCTCGACGAACACGAGGATGCGGAGGAGACCCGACGCATCGTCGAGCAGGACGAGAGCGGCCGTGCGCTGCTGCTACCGGGCGACATCGCCGACAAGGCGCACGCGAGCCGCATCGTGGAACAGACCGTGGCCGAGTTCGGAACGCTGGATATCCTCGTCAACAATGCCGCCATGCAGTTCTGGGCGACCGACTTGCGCGACATCGAGGAACACCATCTGCGCCGCACCTTCGACTCCAACGTGATGGGCTATTTCTTCGTCACTCAGGCCGCACTTTCGCATTTGAAGAACGGCTCGACGATCGTCAACACCGCCTCGGTCAACGCGTTCATGGGCATGGGGGAACTGGTGGACTACTCGTCCACACGCGGGGCCATTGTTGCATTCAGCCGTTCGCTGGCCAAGCAGTTGATGCCCAGTGGCATCCGTGTCAATACCGTTGCACCCGGCCCGATCTGGACACCGTTCATCCCCGGCACCCTCCCCGAGGACGCGGTAGAGGGTTTCGGCAGCCAGGCGCCGATGGGACGTGCCGGACAACCCTGGGAGGTCGCGACGAGCTTTCTGTTCCTGGCCAGCAGCGACGGTAACTACATGACTGGCCAGACCCTGCACCCCAACGGCGGCATCATCGTCGGCGCCTGACGCGTCGCGTTCGCTGGATCATCGGCTTCGGGGAGCTGGTCCGTGCGTCCGAGGCGATCGACGACGCGACGGCCGGGCCGCTCGAGATCTACAGCGTGGTCGCGACGATCGTCTGCCCCCGAGCTTTCCGTCGACGTGCTACGCGCGGGTGCTCGTGCGGCGGGCGAGCACCGCCTTCAGGTCGTCCAGTCGACGGCGGATCAGTTGGGGTAGCGGATACCCGGTGCGTTGCCGAAGTCTCGAGGCCACTCGGCAAGGAAGCCGGCGCCGCGCAGCTGCCCGTCGACCGTGATCGCGTTGACATCGGACCCGTTCCAGCCCCATTGCCGCCGATCGGCACGGGAAACCAGCTGCTCGATGTCGCCGGATGCACAACCCTCCTCGTCGGGCAGCACGGCATTCCGTCCGAGTCGATCGGTGCAGAACGGGATGAGAGCGGCGTCGCCAGGCACGTTCGCCGTGTACACGACCACGCTCTTCGGGTGCACCACTCGCCGCGTTCCGTTCATCGGGCTTCGCGGATCGCGCTGACGCGCGTCGCTCGACAGTGACGCGAGCTCCGCCGGAATTCCGTTGCAGAACCCGGGTACTTCCTCGCGATACGCGGCGTTGTCGTCGAAACATAGATCGAGCGACCGCACGTAGCCGTCCGACGCACCACGTAGACCCCAGCGATGATCAAGGTAGCGTGCCGGGTTGCGCACCACGTAGTAGGGACTGAACTGGATGAATCCGCCGCCCGGTAGCGTGACGACACCGTCGCTCTTCCAGAGCTCCTCGAGCGAGTCCTTGTAGACCATGTTCTTCAGGCAGGCGAACTCGCGCTTGCCGTCGAGCGGTTCGCCGACTTCCACACCGGAGCTGGCGTCGACGCCACTCGGGAAGGCTTCGCTGGTCTGGTCCGGCCTGCTCAGCGCGACCGCGCCGTCGACCGCCGGGTTGTTGCAGATGTTCGTCACCAGCTCGGGAGGGCCGAAGGTGACCAGCTGCTTCAACCGGAGCTGGACCCCGTCGGTACACCGCAGGTTCAGGAAGTACTCGTGGGCGTTGTTCGCGAGCGCGTCGCGCGACCAGCTACCCTGATGCAGTTTCGACAGCCAGTCGCAGGTGAAGCCTGTGCGGACGATCGGGTCGGAGTCCGGCTTCGAGCCGTTCTGCGGATTCCCGTCGACCAGCCCCCAGCCCGACTCGACCACCACCTTGTGACCGACATGATCCTCGTGTCGCATCGGCCCGTTGTCGTCCGCGCCGCCGTGCGTGACACCGAACGGTACGCCCTCGGCGAAGGCGTAGTTGGGAGAGCTTCTCGGGTCGTCGCCGTGTTCGTGAGCGAAGAAGCACCCCGTCACGGGATCGACCGGCGGGTGCCAGGTCGGGTGGGTCACGCCTGCCGCGTCGCGCACCCAGTAGCGATCGTGAACCTCGATGGAACACTCGCCTGCGCGTCGTGGAAAATCGCGATAGTAGGCGCGCACCGCCATGAAGCCGTGTCCGAGGTCCCCGTCGGGCGCGGCCTGGCCGAACGAGTCGATGACGCCGGGCGTGGCGGGATAGGGATCGCCGCCGACGGGCGGAGTCACCGGATTCCCGGCGACGGGGGAGCCGCCGGGGTCTGCGGGCGAAGGTCCGGAGTCGCCCGCCGCCCGAAACCGGACGTCGACCAGACCGCGCGCGTTCTGTTCGGAGGAAGCTCGCGTCGATGCGCTCCAGACGTCGGCGGCGGCGCTCGACGACCACCCCTGCTCGAGGGCAAGGACCTCGACGCCGTCGCGCACGAAAGGGGTGGACAAGGACCAGGCGGCCGACGTCGTATCGTCCTCGCCGGCGCGTATCAACACGCGGTAGGTCCGGCCGGTTTCGACGGCGACGGCGGGCTGGAGGTTCGCCCAGGCGAATCTCGCGCTTTCGCCCGAAACGATCGCCGAGGCCATGATCCGGCTCGCGTCGTCCACGAGGACGACTTCCTTGCTGCCGGAGAACCGGCCACCGAGCGCGTCGACGGTGCCGGGCTCGAGCACCCTGAAACCGTAGCCGAACACGTGATTCGCCCGTGCGAGGCCAGAGTAGACCGGCGTACCGGATAGCATGAGCTGCTCGCCGAGTGGTTCGGTGGCGGCCGTGGCGAGACCCGACACGAAAGCGGCGACGGCAGCGAAGCTCCGGACGATGTCGACCACCGGCCGACCTTGAACCCTGATCATGCGATTCCGTCCACGTTGTTCGGGGCGTTCGAGGCTCGCACTCCTCGACGCGATCGACCAGCCGACTCGGATTACAAGGTGTTCACCCCGAATTCCTCGACGTTGACCCCACGCTCGTCTCCCCGTCCACGGGCGAGCGGAGCGTGGCGGTCGCGACCGACTACCGCCTCGTGCGGTATCGCTCGAGGTCGCGCTACGAGCTCGCGTCCGGATGGGCGGCGATGAAGGCGGGATGCAGGGCGCATCCCGCCGCAGCCCGCAGGATGCGGCGGCAGGCCGCGTGCTCCGCTCCCCAACGATCGGCGTTGTACAGCTGGGGGATCAGACAGATGTCGGCCAGCGACACCGTGTCACCCGTGCAGAACGGATTCTGTTCGAACCGCGCAAGCAGCGTCTCGAACGCGGCAAGGCCAGGCCCGATGCAGTCGCGCATCCATGTCGTCCGGGCGGGTTCCTCACCGCCCGTCGCGCGCTTGACGACCGAGAGGTTGCAGACCGGGTGCACGTCCACGGCGATCGCGTGGGCAAGGGCGCGAACTCGCGCGCGCTCCGCGGGCTCGTCAGGCAGGAGGTAAAGCTCGCGCGTCTCGTTCAGGTATTCGACGATCGCCAGCGACTGCGTCAGACGCCGTCCGTCGATCTCCAGGACCGGCACGAAGCCCTGCGGATTGCGCGCTCGGTGCTCAGCCGCCTGCTGCTCGCCCGTCAGCAGATCGACGCGCACCGACTGGTAGTCGATACCGGCCAGCGCGAGCGCGATGCGGACCCGATAGCTCGCCGAGGAGCGCGGGTAGTCGTACAGCCGCACGTCGCTCATGCGTCTTGCTCGGTCCGGGACGCTGCACGCGCGACCGCCAGCGCGTCCGTGAGCACCGTTCGATCGCCCACGTGGTTGCACAGCACGAGGACCAGACGCGCGTTGAGCGCGTGACTCGCCGCCTCGTCCAGACCCTCGTGCGCGTGCAGCAGCTCGTCGTAGAAGCCGTCGCCGTCCTCGATGTTCGCTGTGACGATCAGCCCGGGTGCATCGGCGCTCATGCCGTCGCCCTCCCGGTCGCGATGCGCAGTGCCTGCTTGACGGCCGTTTCGTCGAAGGTCGACCAGCGTGCCGCCACGTGCTGATCGGGGCGGATCAGATACACCGCCGAGCTTGCCTCGCCCAGGTAACGCGCCGCCAGCGTGCCGCTCCGATCGTCCGCCGTGGAGACCGCGAACGGGGTGACGCGAATGCCGTCGTCGACGAAGCCTTCCGAGGCTTCGGCATCGATCGTGAGCAGCGTGAAGTCGTCGCCGAGACCGGCGAGCAGATAGCCGTCGCCGATCGGCGCATCCGGGCAGGAGGCGCCGACTCGTGTACCGGCGGGCCCACCCACGAGCGCATCGTCGCCGTTCAGGGGCAACTCGTCGTACACGCAGGGCACGGACAGGCGACCGGAATTGATCAGCGGTCGCGCGAATGCGTTTTCGCGGGCAAGGGCGAGCACGGCATCGCGAAACAGCCGACTGGCGGCGCTCTTGGGCGTGAGAAAGTCGGTCGCGCGGGTCGAGGCGAGAATGTTCTCGTCCGCGCCATGAGAGCGCTCTGCCGAGTAGCTGTCGAGCAGCGATTCCGGGGCGAGGCCGCGGACCACGAGATCGAGTTTCCAGGCGAGGTTGTCGGCGTCCTGGATGCCGGAGTTCGCCCCTCGCGCGCCGAAGGGCGATACCTGATGGGCGCTGTCGCCGGCGAACAGCACACGGTTCGCCCGGAAGGTGTCCATGCGGCGGCACTGGAAGGTGTAGATGCTCGTCCATTCGAGTTCGTACTCGACGTCCGGCCCGAGCATCGCGTCGACCCGCGCCCGCACCTTGTCCTCGGCGAGTTCCGCCTCGCGATCGATGTCCCATCCGAGCTGGAAGTCGATGCGCCAGATGTCGTCTGGCTGGCGGTGCAGGAGGGCCGATTGTCCCGCGCCCTCGAAGGCGGGCTCGAACCAGAACCAGCGTTCGGTGGGGAAGGGGGCCTTCATCTTCACGTCGGCGATCAGGAAGTTGTCCTCGAACACGCGGCCCTCGAAGCCGAGCCCCATGAAGCCGCGGACGGGCGAGCGTGCACCATCGCAGGCGATCAGCCAGTCGGCCTCGAGACGGTAGCTGCCGTCCGGTGTGTCGACCTCGAGGCTCACGTGATCGCCGTCGTCCGACAGCGCGTTCACGCGGTTGCAGCCCCGTATCTCGATCGGCGCGCCGGCGGCCGCTTCCTCGCGCACCCGCTCGACCAGGAAGCGCTCGACGTACGGTTGCTGGAGGTTGATGAAGGCGGGGTTCCGGCGTCCGCCCTCCGGCGAGAGATCGAAGGAGAACACCTCGCCTTCGCCATGGAACACGCGCCCGACGTTCCACACCACGCCCTTGTCGAGCATGCGCTCGCCACACCCCAGTCGATCGCAGATGTCGAGCGTGCGCCGGGCGAAGCAGATCGCTCGCGAGCCGACGCCGACACCGTCGTGATCGTCGAGCACCAGCACCTGCGTGCCGCGACGCGCGAGATCGAGCGCCGTCGCCATGCCGACCGGACCGCCGCCGACGATCACCACGGTGTGGCGCGTCGTCGCGGCCGCTGCCTGTTCGGCGACGCGCGCGTAGGGATAGAGCTTCAGCGCGGTCTCGTATCTCGCCTCGAGCATGGAGCTCTCCTGATGGCCTGGGGTGGGGTCAGCCTTGTAGGGCGGTCCACAGGGCCTGGTCGCGTTCCGCGGTCCAGATGCGCGGATGATCGACCCCTTGCGCCTCGTCGAAGGCACGGGCGACGTTGAACGGCAGGCAGTGCTCGTAGATCGCGAAGTCCGCGAACTTGCTGTCGCAGGCGTCACGGCAGGCGGCCATGGCCTCCTTCAAGGTGCCACCGCCGAGAGCGACCCTGGCGACCGGGCGGTAGGTCGACTGCAGGAAGTCCGCCGTCAGCTCGAGGGCTTCGTTCACCTTGTCCCGGCCGACCAGTGCGTCGCCGCGTCCCGGCGCGATGGCGTCGACATCGAAGGCACGGACGCCATCGAGCGTCACCGGCCAGTCCGCGAAGTGCGCGTCGCCGCAGTAGCAGGCCGAGCGGTACTCGACGATATCGCCGGTGAACATCACGTTGGAGTCCGGCACGAAGGCGACGATGTCGCCGGCGGTGTGTGCCCGGCCGAGCTGCATCAGATCGACGCGGCGGCGCCCGAGGTAGACGGTCTGGCGTCCGGTGAAGGTCTGGGTGGGCCAGGTGAGTCCGGGGATCTCCTCGTGCCCCTCGAAAAGCCGCGGGAAGCGACCGAACTCCGAGTCCCAGTCCTCCTGGCCGCGTTCGACGACCATGCTGCGCGCCCGCTCGCTCATGATGATGTCGGTACGCGCGCCCTCGATGCCGTAGGCGGAGGCCCCGAGCACGCGCACGGCATGGTAGTGCGAGAGCACGACGTGGCTGATCGGCTTGTCGGTCACCGAGCGCACCTTGTCGACGACCAGGCGGGCGAGCCGCGGTGTGGCCTGTGCGTCGACGATCATGACGCTCTCGTCGCCGATGATGACGCCGGTGTTCGGATCACCCTCGGCCGTGAAGGCCCACAGATCCGGGCCTACCTCGGTGAAGCTGACGTTCTTCTCGGCGAGATCGCCCTGTGACGCGAATGCCTTGCTCATGCTCGTGCTCCTGGCTGTCTGTCTGAAACGTCGGGTCCGGCGATGCAGCCCGTCACGCCTTGCCGATCGGCGCGAACGGGTCCTCGAGGGCGGGCAGCACCGTGCCGCTGCACTCGCCGAAGCCGATCGTGAAGCCGTCGCCGCGGGCGCGGCCGGTGAGCGTCAGCGTGTCCCCGTCCTCGAGGAAGCTGCGGGTCTCGCCGCTGCCGAGCGTCAGCGGCTCCTTGCCACCCCAGGAAAGCTCGAGCAGGGAGCCGCGCGAGTCTTTCGTCGGTCCGGAGATCGTCCCCGAGCCCAGCAGGTCGCCGGTGCGCATCGGGCAGCCCGAGGAGGCGTGCTGCACCAGTTGCTGCGCGGCCGAGTAGTAGAGCTCGCGGTAGTTGGTGCAGGCGATGCGGTTCGTCGTGCCGCCGTCGGGGGTGAGCAGCACGTCCAGTTCGATGTCGAAGGACATCGGCGTGGTGTCGGCCAGATGCGCGAGCAGCGGTACCTCGCGCGCAGGCGTCGGGACCCTGAACGGCTCGAGGGCTTCGGCCATGACGATCCACGGACCGATCGTGGTCGCTGTCGCCTTGGCCTGGAAGGGCCCCAGGGGCTGATATTCCCAGGCCTGGATGTCGCGCGCCGACCAGTCGTTCAGAAGCACGTAGCCGAAGATCATCGCGTGTGCCTCGTCGACGCTGACCGGGCCGTCGGAGGGGGTGCCGACGATCGCGCCGGTCTCGAGCTCCAGGTCGAAGCGACGCGAGGGCAGGAAGGCAGGCACATCCTGATCGGGTGACTTCAGCTGTCCCCAGGGACGGCGCACCGGGGTACCGGACACGACGACGGACGAGGCACGACCGTTGTAGCCGATCGGTATGTGCAGCCAGTTCGGCGGCAGCGCGTTCTCGGCGCCGCGGAACATCGTGCCGACATTGGTCGCGTGGTTCCGCCCGGCGTAGAAGTCGGTGTATTCGGCAACGCGCATCGGCAGATGCAGCGCGACATCTGCAAGCGGGACGAGATGCGGCTCGACGTCGGCACGCTCGGCGCTGCCGGCGGCCAGCAGCTCCGCAAGCCTCGCCCGCAGCGCCGACCAGTTGTCGCGACCTTCCGCCATCACGACGTTCCAGGCCGCGTCCTCGAACAGCGGGGCAGCGGCGAGGGCGAGCAGACCGGCACGTTCGGCCGCCCGGCAGTCGAGCACGTGCGCGCCGATCGCGACGCCGCAGCGTGGGTCGTCGCCCTTCGGCGAGAACACCCCGCACGGCAGGTTGTTCAGCGGGAACGGTCCATCGGGGTCGTTGGCGGTCTGGACCCAGCTCTCGTGCAGCATCATTTCTCTCCGGGTGTGCCGTCGAACTTCTTCTCGAGCCCCGCCCAGCAGTCGACATAGTCGTCCTGCAGCGGAGCCTCGTTCGCGGCGAAGGCGGTCAGGTGTTGGGAAAAACGAGTCTCGAACATGAAGGACATCGTGTCGGAGAGCTTCTCGGGGGCGAGCGTCGCGTTGGACGCACCCTCGAAGGCATTCGCGTCGGGACCGTGCGGCAGCATGGCGTTGTGCAGCGACAGCCCGCCCGGCACGAAGCCCTTCGGCTTGGCGTCGTAGACGCCGTGGATGTTCCCCATCAGTTCCGACATCACGTTGCGGTGGTACCAGGGTGGGCGGAAGGTGTTCTCCGCGACGAGCCAGCGCTCGGGAAACAACACGAAGTCGATGTTGGCCGTGCCGGGCACCGAGGACGGTGCCGTGAGCACCGTGAAGATCGACGGATCGGGGTGATCGAAGCCGATCGCGCCGACGGGACAAAAGGTCGAGAGATCGTATTTCAGCGGGGTGTAGTTGCCGTGCCAGGCGACGACGTCGAGCGGGCTCTGGCCGATCGTCGTCTCGTGAAAGCGCCCGCCCCACTTCATGGTCATCGTCGACGGCGTCTCGCGGTCCTCGAAGGCGGCGACGGGTGCCTTGAAGTCACGGCGATTTGCCAGGCAGTTGGCACCGATCGGTCCGCGCTCCGGCAAGGTGAAGCGCTGCCCGTAATTCTCGCAGACGAAGCCGCGCGCCGGCCCCTCGACAAGCTCGACCGTGTACACGAGGCCGCGCGGCAGCAGCGCGATCTCGCCGGGCTCGACCGTCATCACGCCGAGCTCGGTGCGAAAGCGTAACGTGCCCGCCTGCGGGACGACCAGCAGCTCGGAGTCGGCCGACTGGAAGTAGGCGTCCGCCATCGAGGCGTTCACCAGATAGACGTGGCTGGCCATGCCGCTCTGCACCGCGACGTCGCCGGCCGTCGTCATCGTGCGCATGCCGGTGAGCCAGGTCAGCGACTCGGCCGCGTGCGGAATAGGGTCCCAGCGATACTGTCCGAGAGAGGCGACGTCCGGCAGCACATGCGGGGCGCTCTTCCAGTACGGAAAGTCTATCGCGCGGTAGCGCCCCGAGTGCAGCACGGAGGGGCGGATGCGGTAGCACCAGGTGCGCTCGTTACGATCGCCCGGTGCCGTGAAGGCCGTTCCGGACAGTTGCTCGCCGTACAGACCGTAGGCGCATTTCTGCGGACTGTTCCGACCGACGGGCAGCGCGCCGGGCAGTGCCTCCGTCTCGAAATCGTTGCCGAAGCCCGACTGGTAGCCGGACGGGGCGGTGCGCTCGTTCATCCGAACCCTCCGGTGCCGTCGATGCGAGGCACGGTATCGGTTACTTTTGTAACCATCAAGCAAGTCGACCGGAGAATCCCGTCGACCCACGGCGAATGGGTGCGCGAAGGGGTGAGCGATCGGCGAGCGACAGCGCGAGCTGCGTGAACGGCTCGATCAGCAGGATGCCGATGCCACGCTGGCGCAAGCGGCGAAGCTCGGCCGCGAAGGCTTAGCCGTGGCGATCCCCGGACCAGGGCGAGAGGGTCCGTGGCGTGTAGCTCTCCTCGATCCAGGACGAGGCGAGCACACGCTGCCCCTCCCAGAGACCGCCGAGGCGGAACAGCTCGCCGACGCGCGGGTCGGCCGTGCTCGGTACGAGCGTGGGCGCGACCACACCGAGCACGACCTCGCGGTCCCGCATGACGACGGTCGCCCTCAGGCGTTCGAGCCCGGCGGCCGCATCGGCGAAGCGTGTGAGCGCGACGCTGTCGACGCGCTCGAGCGAGGTCGTGGCCGCAGCAAGGAGGCTGCCGGCACCGAGACGCGGCGCGGCGAGCGCACGCCGTAGCAGCGTGCGGCGTGCGGGACGCATGCCCAGCGCGCCCCGGATGCGCCGAACACCTCGCGGGAGCATGGCGTCGGGGTGGCGGTAGGGGTCCCGGTGTCGTGGGTCATGAACGTACCTCCCGAGACAGCGACCGCCGTCGCCGCGGAACGTTCACCGTGCCCGGCGACCGTCCGATCCCGAAAGACCTTCGATCAGTTCTCGGTCTGAAGCGTGAATTCCAGGTTCAGCTCGGTGGAGCCGCGGAGTCGGACCCACACTTCGCCCGCTTCGCCGGGACGCACCGCACTACTGTCTTCGCTTCGGACGATACCCAGTTCGTTGACCCGGGTGATCTCCTCGAAACGAGACGTCTTCCCGAACTGGGAACCGAAGTCGGCGATGTAGATGATGTTGCGGTCGGTCCCGTCGGTGCGCGTGGCGGTGGAGCTCAGCACGTAGTCCTGCGCCTCGAGATCGATCGAGTACCACTGTTCATCGTCGACCTCCGCGAACGAAGTCAGCGTCAGCGCCTCGGTCGTACCGAGGCTCAGGGGCGTGATCGTCGGGCAGTCGTCGAAGAAGGGTGACGGCACGGCGGTCCCGTTGCCGAACAGGCCGAACGCGTAGTCCTCCGAACCGAAGCGCGGGGTGACCCGGATCGTCATCGTGCGGGCCCGTTCGATCTCGAGGAAGACGTGATCCCGGATGTGGAACCCGATCTCGTTGCTACTCAGGAGACGAAGGCTCGCATCCGCCTCCGGACCACTCACGTCGGTGAACTCGAGACCGAGATTCGAGCTGCGACCATCGAGCCTCGTGGCGTCTTGCACCAGGTGGTAGAAACCCGGCTGCAGATCGACACTCCAGAAGTTTTCGGTGTTGCTGCCGGACTCGGGATCGATGCGCCCGCTCACGATCGTGTTCGTCGTGAATACCGCCGGCGCGCTTGCCGAGGAGCTGAAATCGACGTCGGCGATCGGCATGGCACCACACGCCATCGTGAGAAAGCGCGGGGTAGCGTCGCTCAGACTCGCATCGGCGCCGCCGGCAGGCGTGTCGACCTCGTCCGTGTCTTCGGTCGCGTCGGCCGCGTCTTCATCGACGGGCTCTTCTCCGACGACTTCTTCGCCCGCCGCACCGTCACTGCCGTCCAGCGGCGTCTCGCCGATGGCTTCACTGCCTTCTCCACAGGCCGACAGGCCCAGCAGACTCGCGGCAATCAGGGAGGTCTTGAACAGGGGATTGCGTCGCATCATGTCGGTCTCTCTGTGGCGAATCGGTGGGGACGGGCTTGCGGGGGTGTCCATGGTCGAGCCATCGGCCCGGGAGATGAAGATCGTCTTCATCGTCTTGGCGTCAGAGTACCCCTTGCATTGTTTCGCGCGACAGATTTCCTCGGGAAAGTGCCCAACTTTTTCACCAATTGCCGAAGAACGGCCGCTTTGCGTGCTCCGGGCCGGACGCCGCGACGCGCACGATGTCCAGAAAAAGCGAGCTGCGTGTGACGTGCATCAAGGAAGGACAGCGTGCGCCGGCGTCTTCATCGTCGCGAAGGAGCGATCGGGGGTTCGTGCAGGTCCGGAGCGCTCGAGCAGGGAGAACAACGGCAGCGAGCGTTCCGCCACGGACCCGGCCCAGCTCCCGGGCGCCATGAAACAACGCTTCATCGGCCGCGAGCCGACGGCGTTTGGAGCCGGGCGTCGAGGCCCGCAAGGCGATCTCGCACGACCCAGAACTGCATGGGTGCGAGTTCCACTAGACTCCAGCGGATCCACGCTTCCACCTGACAGGAAAATGACCGGCGAGCAAATCACCCTGTTCCTGATCTTCGGTGCGATCTTCACGCTGCTGATTCACGGGCGGGTCCGCTATGACCTGGTCGCCTTCGGTGGCTTGATCGTCGGCACGCTGGCGGGCCTGGTTCCGGTCGACGGTGCCTTCGAAGGCTTCGGGCATCCGGCAGTCGTGATCATCGCCCTCGTCCTGGTCGTCTCCCGCGGACTGAGCAACTCCGGGGCCATCGAGATGATCGCTGCCAGGGTGCTCGATGCCGGACGATCCGTACCGGCGCACATCGGTGTCATGTCGGTCGTGGGCGCGGCTCTCTCGGGCGTGATCAACAACGTCGCCGCGCTTGCGCTGTTGATGCCGCTGGACATCGAGGCGGCCGAGAAGGCGAAGCGGGCGGTTGCGCGCACGCTCATGCCGCTGTCCTTCGCCACGATACTCGGCGGCATGATCACGCTGATCGGCACGCCGCCGAATATCGTCATCGCCCAGTATCGGGAAGACGTTCTCGGTGAGCCGTTCGGCATGTTCGACTTCCTGCCTGTCGGTCTGGCCGTGGCGTGCGCGGGCATCCTGTTCGTGGCCCTCGTCGGGTGGCGCCTGTTGCCCGGCCGATCGGGCGCGGAGGCGATGATCGAGGAGACCGTGAAGAGCGTCTATGTGACCGAGCTACGGGTCGGCACCGCCGATACCGAAGACGAGACCCTCACCCTCGGCGATCTCTACCCCCTGGCGGACGAACTCGATCTCAACCTCATCGGCCTGATACGGAACCACCGACGGCTTCCGGGTTTCTCGCGGCGTGAACCGATCGACGACGGGGACTTCGTGCTGGTCGAGGGAGATCCGAAGCAGATCGAGATGTTCATGGGCAAGACGCGTCTCGAATTCGACGGCGGCGAGAAGCGTGAGGGGGAGGAGCGCCGCGGCGGGCTGCGAGGCGGGGGGTTGTCGCTGGTCGAGGCCATCGTTCCGGACAGTGCGCCGATCGTCGGCCGCACCGCGATGCAGTTGCAGCTGCTCGCTCGCGAAGGCGTCACCCTGATGGGGGTCGCGCGCCAGGGACGACGGTTCCGGGAACGGGTCAGGCGACTCCCGATCGCCGCCGGCGACGTACTCCTCCTGCTGGGCACGCCCGAGCGACTCGAATCGGCCAGCCGCCTGACGGGTGCCTACCCACTGGAAGGTCGTCGCACCGGCATGGTCCAGCGCAGCAAGGCGCCACTGGCGGTGGGCCTGTTCGTCCTCGCGATCGTGCTGTCCGTGGCCGGATGGGTGTACCTGCCCATCTCGCTGGCGGCCTGCGCCGCCGCCTATGCCGCCATCGGTCTTGTCGATGGCAAGGAAGTGTACGAGGCCGTCGAGTGGAAGGTCATCGTGCTGCTGGCGAGTCTCATTCCGCTCGGGCAGGCGTTCGAGGAGACGGGATCGGCTCAGCTCGTGGCAGCGTCGGTCGTCAGTGCGACGGACGGCATGCCGGCCTGGACGGTGCTGGCCGCGTTGATGATCGTCACGATGACCTTGTCCGACTTTCTCAACAATGTCGCGACCGCCCTGATCGCCGGTCCGATCGGCCTCGAGATCGCCCGCACGTTGTCACTCGATCCCGATCCCTTCCTCATGGGTGTTGCGGTCGCGGCCTCCTGCGCGTTCCTCACCCCGATCGGCCACAAGAACAACACGATCATCATGGGTCCCGGGGGCTACCGCTTCGGCGACTACTGGCGCATGGGGCTGCCTCTCGAGGTCCTCGTGCTGTGCGTCAGCTTGCCGATGATCCTGCTCGTCTGGCCCATGTAGGAGGCGTCGTCGGCCCCGGCCGGGCACGACCGACCACGACCGACAGCACACGATCGCGTTGCACGCGACACGCGGCGTGGCTATCGTGGGCTTCGGCCACCCGAACGACCGTTCGCCTCGGATGGGGACTGATCCGGAGTAACGCCGTGCCCGACGAAAACGCCGCCCGGACGCTGCACACCTCGCGGCTGACGCTGCGTCCGTTCGTGCCGGGCGATGCCCTGGAGGTGGCACGACTGCTTGACGATGGGCGTGTCGCGAGCACCGTGTTGGAGCTGCCACGACCCTACGGCGTCGACGACGCCGTTGACTGGATCCGTTCCCGGGAACCCGCGCGTGTCCGTTCCGGATGGCACACCCTGGCCGTCTGCCCGGACGATGGCTCGTCGATCGTCGGCGCGGTCTCGCTGAGGCGGAGCGCGCCGGACGCCCGGCTCGGCACACTCGGCTACTGGATCGGTACCGCGCACCAGGGTCGCGGCCACGCGACGGAGGCGGCCTGCGCGCTCGTGTCGTTCGGCTTCGAGACGCTCGGTCTGGACCGGATCGAGGCGCGACATCTCGTCAGGAATCCCGCGTCCGGACGGGTGCTCGAGAAGGCGGGACTGACGCGCGAGGCGACGCTCGCCGGCTACCTGAGGGATCCCCACACCGGCGTTCTCGAGGATTTCGTGCAGTGGGCCACTCTGCGCGACGGCACGCGACGGATCGTCCCGGGAGGGCTTGGGCCGGGCGCCCGAATCGCGACGATCGCGTTGCTCGTCCACGACTATGACGTGGCGCGTGACTGGTTCGTCGAGCGGCTCGGCTTCCGCCTCGTCGAAGACGCCCTCATGGACGAGACGAACAAGGACGGCTCGTCGAAACGCTGGGTTATCCTCGCGCCCGCTGGAGGCGGCACGCATCTGCTCATCGCCCGCGCGAGCTCGGGCCGGGAACGCGCCGTGGTCGGCCGGCAGGGTGGGGGACGGGTATGGGGGTTTCTCGAGACCGACGACTTCGCGCGCGATCACGAACGCTTCGCGGCGGCCGGCGTCGACTTCGTCGAGCGACCTCGCCACGAGCCCTACGGCACGGTCGCGGTGTTCCGCGATGTCTGCGGAAACCGGTGGGACCTCATCGAGCCGGCACGTGAACCACCGACTCGTCGCCAACGACCGCGTACGTGCTGACGAGGCGGCGAGTCCGGCGATGGCCTCGCGCGTCGCGGGGTCGCGCTGGTGCCGGCCGCCGCCCGCGAACCGATGCCGCGCGGTTCGGCGGAACGAGGGCCGATCCGGTCGCTCACCGAGAATCCGTTTCGTACCCTCGCCGTGTGCCGCGGGTTTCGCTCAGAAGAAGGTCGTGGAGTCGGCGTCAGGTATGTACGAACCCGAGAGAGCCGAGAACAGGCTGATGACATTGACTACCGGCTCGGAACTGGGCGCGTAGGCATACGTGGTGATGACTCGCAGGTTGCCCTCCTCGTCGAATCGCTCCACGCGAGTGATGTTCGAGAATTCATCGTGGGTCAACACCCACCGGTCCCCCTGGTTGCCGGAAGGATCGGTCTCCGCGATCTCCGCTATCCTGCCGACGGCATCGGTAACGTACTGATAGGAAACGAACGGGTCTGCGCCGTCACGGAAAAATTCCTTCGCCCCCACCAGGCGGTTGTCGGAGGAGTACTCGTACTCGACGCGTCCAGCGGCGGTGGTTTCACCGTCCTCGATCCTGCCGTTTCGCCGCACGGCCAGATTGCCGTCTTCGTACTCGTATTCGGCAAATGTCACCCGGGCGTCCGATCTCTCCCGTTCGACACGCGCCAGTGTTCCATCCTCGTTGTATTCGAGTGTCACGGGCGCGCCGAACTGGTAGTCGATCGTCGTGGCTCGTCCCTCATCATCGTAGGCGAAGTCCGGATAGACGTTGGCGAAGATGTTGTCGGAAATCTCGTTCGCCTGCTCGTCCGTGTCGAAGTCTATCGATGGCGAAACGAATCCGGTGGTCACCACTTCTCCACCGATGGACGACAGCACGAAGCCGGTTTGGTAAGGCGCCGTCGTCGCGGCTCGAGATGGGGTCTGCGACCCGCCTTCGTCAATGCTCACGGCGTCGGCAGGCCCATCATCCGGCGTGCCGGAACCACCGCCCGAATCGCTGCTGCCGCTGCACGCGACGAGGGCGGACGAAGTCAGTCCGACGAGGAGCAGCTTGCCGGCGAGAACGTAGCGATTCATGCGAATCTCCCTTTTCTGATGGTCTTCGGCACGGCAGCGGCCGCGATTGCCCGAACGGCATCGCCGACACTGCCGCAAGCGACCGAGTACGGCGCACGCGTCGAGTGCATCCTGGGAACGATCGATCCCGCGAATGGCGAGAAGCCGACCGACTTCGTTTCGGCGACGAGCGTTCGGCACATCGTTCTCGAGGGCCGCCACCATCGAATCGGCGACACACGTGCAGAACGTGTCGCGGCAGAGGTACGGCTGGCAGTGTAACCGGAGTGCGCCCGACAGGTCTCTCGTACGCGGCGAGATCGGGGGCCCTTTTCTTGTGACCGATCTCTCCCGGCGGGGCGCTCACGACACTCGATCGGTGCGACTGCGCACGTAGCCGACTGCAGGCAGCCGTGTGCGAAAGCGGGGCGCTCGTGTTCGACAGGCTCGAGGGCGGGTAATTTTCGCCTCGATGAACGAGCGGTTCCAGCCGTAGCCTGACCAGACCGGTTGTTCGCGGGAAGCCTATCGAATGCGACGGAACATCTGCCTGATCTGCCTGCTCATGCTCGTCGCCTGTGGAGGTTCCGGAGGCGACTCCGACCCAGCGCCGAGCGACGACGACGCACGAGGCGAGATCAGTCAGCAAGGCGATTGGACACCGGGCGAAGTTGCCGGGAACGAAGAGCCGCCAGCGAGTGCGAGTGGCGTCGAGTGCAGCGTAGCCACCCAGAACCGGTGGGTCGACGACAACATGCGCGACTACTACCTCTTCCATGATCTGGTTCCGGTCGTCGACCTCGCCGACCATGACTCGCCGGAAGCGATCATCGTCGACCTGCGAGTGCAGCCGGTCGATAAGTTCAGCCGGTTCGAAGACATTCAGACCAGCGACGCGTTCTTCGAAGAAGGACGTGAAGTCTGGTTCGGTTACCAATGGGAACGTCACTCCGATGGAACCGCGAAAGTGGCCTTCGTGTAAGACCGCTCGCCGATGGGTGGGCGGGCGTGCGCCGAGGCGATCAGATCATCAGCGTCAATGGCACGCCGTGGGAAAAAACTTTCGGCGAACGGCTCCGACGGAGTGTCCGACATCGTCGGAGCCACGGAAGCGCCCAAGGTGACGCGATGGGCGATTTCGCGCGAAAGCGACAACACGCGCTACACCATCGATGTGGCCATGGCGGAGTGTGCGATCAACTCGGTGCCGGCTGCCGCCACCTACCGGCATCCCGAGTACGAGGGCCTGATCGGCTACCTGGCGGTTTAGGTCTTTCTGGAGACATCCGCCGAAGAGCTCGATGCTGCCATGCAACAGTTCCGATCGCACGGGGTCACCCACCTGGTGCTGGATCTGCGCTACAACGGCGGTGGGCGCATCGAGATGGCGCGCAAGCTGACACGCCAGATCGCCGGCCCCGCGACCGACGATCAACGATTCGTCGAGTACGTCTTCAAAGACAAGTACCAGGAAGACAACGTCGAGATCGTGTTCGAGCCAGAGCCGCTGAACCCGGGCCTGGATCGACTGGCCGTGCTCGTGAGTGGCAGTACCGCGTCCGCGGCCGAAATGGTGATCAACGGCTTACGCCCCTACATGCCCTTCACGTTGTTCGGAGAGGAGGTCACCGTCGGCAAGCCGTACGTTTCCTACGATCAGGATCTCGAGCCTTGTGGAGAACGGATGAGCGCGTTCGAAGCGGAGCATGTCGATGCCAGCGACGTCAGCGTGGCCGGAGGCTTGCTGCCGGACTGCGCAGCAAGCGATGACCTCGGCTATCCGCTCGGTTTCGGTGACGGTGGGAACGTGGAAGGAATGCTGGAGAAGGCGATGGACTTCATCGCGTTCGGCACCTGCGACACGCCGGTCATCCAGGCATCGCGTCGCAAGGGATTCTCGACCGATGAACCGGGTGTGGGCCCATTCCCACTCAGAGGCGGTGCGGTCGCGGAACGGCCTTGAGCGTGTTTCTGTCGTACCCGGCCACGACCAACCTCGAATTCGAGCCTTGACCGCCGATTCGACCGCGTCGGGGCTGACTCGGCCGAGCCTGTCATGGGAGCATCGCCGGTCGTTGGGGACAGATGCCGTTCGCTGCCTCTCGAACAACGCGAGGCGAGCTGACATGAGCCGCCTCGACAGCGCAACGGAGAAGCACATGACCGGTAGGCCATTCGGGCAGGCGCGCGAATCGATCGTCATGTGCAGTCGTCGGGATGCGCCGTGACAGCGATACCGTCCGACACGACGTCACCGGTGACCCCTGCACCGACGCGTGCCGAGGCACGGAAGGTCTGGGCCCGAATCGGGCTGCTCTCCTTCGGTGGACCGGCGGCGCAGATTGCGCTGATGCATCGCCTGCTCGTCGAGGAGAAGGGGTGGCTCGACGAACGTCGCTTCCTGGCCGCGTTGAGTTTCTGCATGTTGCTACCCGGGCCGGAGGCGATGCAACTCGCGACCTATGCCGGATGGCGGCTTCACGGCGTGCGCGGCGGACTTGTCGCCGGGCTGCTCTTTGTTCTGCCCGGCGCACTGGTGGTACTGGCACTTGCCATCGTCTACGCCACCCTCGGTGGCACCGGCATCGTCGAGACCCTCTTCTTCGGCGCACGCGCTGCGGTACTGGTCATCGTGATCCAGGCGCTGTTGCGGGTTGCTCGACGCGCGCTGAGCAGCGGCACGCACCGCTGGATCGCGGCGTTTGCCTTCGTCGCACTGTTCTTCCTGTCCCTACCGTATCCGCTGGTGATTCTCGTGGCGGCACTGATCGGCTTCGCGGCCCGACCGTCCGACACGACCGACACGACCGACACCACCAACACCACCAACACCACCAACACCACCAACACCGCCGAGAACACCGACACCACCGACACCACCGACACCACCGACACGACCGACACGACCGACACGACCGACACCACCGACACCACCGACACCACCGACACCAACGACGACACCGACGACACCGACGACACCGACGACCCCGACGACCCCGACGACACCGACATTACCGACATTACCGACACCACGAAAAGAGCCGATGCCGCCGATGCCGCTGCGACCGCCGCGACTGCCGTGCCGATGTCTGGATCCCCCGCGGCAACGCCGATGCGCACGCCTGCAACGGCGACCGGCGGCGACGCCTCGACCCAGTTCACGGCAACCTTGCGCACGGTCTCCACCTGGCTCGTCATCTGGTGGCTGCCCGTCTTCATCCTGGACGCCGTGACCGCGCCTGACATTCTCGGAGAGCTCGCTCGATTCTTCTCGACACTTGCAGTCGTCACCTTCGGCGGCGCCTATGCCGTGCTTGCCTACCTCGCTCAGGACGTGGTCACTCAGTTCGGCTGGCTCACGAGCGCCGAGGTACTCGATGCGCTCGCGCTCGCCGAAACGACACCGGGTCCGCTGATCCTGGTGACCGAGTTCGTCGGCTTTCTCGCGGCCTTTCGGGACGGTGGAATCACGTTTGGTCTGATGGGTGCGGCCGTCACGCTGTGGGTGACCTTCGTGCCGTGTTTCCTGTGGATCTTCGCGGGCGCTCCCTATTTGGACGCCCTGACAGCCAGACCTCGATTGACGGGGGCGCTGGCCGCGATCACGGCCGCCGTCGTCGGCGTCATGCTGAATCTCTCGCTGTGGTTCGCGCTGCACGTCCTGTTCACGACGGTGCAGGCGGTCGATGTCGGTCTGTTGACGCTCTGGGTTCCCCAATGGCCGTCCGTCGACTGGCGCGCGCTGGTGATCGTGGCCCTCTGTGCCGCGCTGGTCTTCAAGTACGAGTGGGGAATCGTGCGACTTTTGGCACTGGCAACCGTCGTCGGCGTTGCCTTGCTGGTCGTTTGAGCCCGCACGGCTGCCGTTCGGCCCATTCCCGATTCGACGTCTGGAGGGGCCAGTCGATATCGCCCGGGTCCGTCCGGCTTCTCGCTCGATCCTGGCGCCGCACACACTCAGCTCTCGTCCTGCAACTCCGGCAGGCGATTCGAGAGCGCCACGAATCGCTGCTCCGTTACCGACAACGGGGCGCCGGGGTCACGTATCGGATAGACGTCGGCGCCGACGAATCGCTCCGCGACGCGCGGCGGCCCGCAGCGTGGCCTGCTCGACTTCACGGCGAACCGACTCCACGGGCAACACGCCGGTGCCCAGACCAAGTTGCCTTCCTCGGCGATCACGAAGAAGGTTCGCAGCCGTTCCGGTCGAGGCGTTCGAGTCCGGCATTCGCCTGGTCGAGAACTACCGCGGCACCGCCGACTCGGCGAGGTGCCAGCGTACCCCGACGACGGACGACGGACGACGGACGACCGATGACGTGTCCATTCCGGTCGTGCTGTTCAATCGCCGCGTGCCGGACACTTCCCCGAGCAGCGTCACCTCCGACAATCGGGATGGCGGGCGGCAGGTCTCGCGGTTGCTGGTACGCACCGGCCACGAACGCATCGCCTTCCTCGCCGGCGACGAGGACTCGTCCACCAACCCGAGATCGCGTGGCGGGCTTGGTCGTGGAGCTCGAGCGATCGAGGTGCCGATCGTACTCGCGTGCGGTAGGCCACTACCCCGCGGCCGGCGTTCGGGCGGCCACGCATGCCCTGATGGAGGCGGCGGTCCCACCCGACGCGTTCTTCGTGGTCAACGGCCGCATGGCCTTCGCCACCATGGACGTGTCGCGCCAGGAGCGCGGCCTGAACGTGCCACGCGACGTATCGATCGTCGGCTTCGACGACGTGCCGCAGGCGGCGTGAGCGGCCCCATGATCTGGCGTCGGTCGCGCAGGCCACCGACGGTCTGATCGAGCGCGCCATCGAGCGGGTGTTCGCCTGGCCGACGACGCCGCGTTGCCGGCACGGGTCGCGCTGCCAGTCACCCTGATCGAACGCTCGACAGTTCATCCGATCCGGCGTGCGGCCGGACATGACAGCCGAGCCGCACGACCCGACTCGTGCCGTTCGAGCACGGAAGCGTTGCCACGCGAACCGACCTGTTGTAGTCTTGCATAGGTATGCAATCGGCATGCCACGACGAGGAGCCTTCATGAACTTCACCCGGCGTACAGTGCTGGCCTCCGCTCTGTCGAGCGCAGTCGCCTTCGCAGGCCCGTCCACCGCTCAGGAGCTGCCGTACGGCCTGCAGGACGGCAAGCCTTACGATGGCACCACGCTCAACATACTTTCGGTCGTCACGCCGCAGTTCGACGGTCTGAAACTGCGCGACGCCGAATTCACCGAACTGACCGGCATCGACACGGAGTGGACCTTCATCCCGTTCGGCTCGCTGCAGGAGAAGCTCACCGCAGAGGGCGTGGCCGCCAGCGGTCAGTACGACCTGGTCAACTATCTCGACAGCTGGGGCCCGCCCAACGCTCATTGGCTGAAGTCGATCGACGAGCTGATGGCAGCCGACGACATCTCGATGGATCGGTATCCTCCGGCGTTTGCCAAGTCCGCGCAGTACGAGGGCGAGACCAAGGGTTTCCCGCTGCGCGCCCATGCTCAGCTGATGTTCTACCGCAAGGATCTGATCGACACGCCGCCCGCCACGTGGGAGGAGGTCGTCTCGATCGGCAAGGCGCTGCAGGAATCGAATCCGGACATCGCGCCGCTGGCGCTGTACTTCAACAACGATGGCAATCGCCAGAATCTGTTCGTGTGGCTCAATTTCCTGTGGGCCGCCGGCGCCGACGTGTTCGACGACGAGGGCAAGCCGGCCTGGGGCAGTGATGCGGGGCTCAAGGCCACCGAAGACTACATCGCGCTGCACACCGAGCACGGTGTCACCAACGAGGCTTCGCTTTCCTTCGTCGAACAGGATGCGCGCCAGTCGTTCATGCAAGGCAAGAGCGCGATGATCCCGGTCTGGTGGTGGGCGTATTCCTCGATGATCAATCCGGAACAATCGACGCTGACCGAGGACCAGGTCGGTTTTGCCGGCATGCCCGCCTACGGTGACGAGGCGGTCACCTACGCGATCTCGATGCCGTTCTCGATCTCCACGTACTCCGAGAACCAGGATGCCGCCTGGGAATTTCTCAAGTGGCTGTCCAACCCGGAGCTCGAGAAGCGCAACGCGACAGAGCGTGAAGTCGGCGGCGAATCGATCGTCAACAACGTCGTCACGCACGTCGCCAACCTGACCGACGACGAGGTGAATGCCGCCAACGCCGGCATCCAGAAGGCCGCCTACGACTCGCTGGCTAACTCCGACATCATGCCGCAGATCCCGGAGTGGCCCGAAGTCGGTGACCTGCTGTCGAGCGCGATCGCCGAGGCTGCCGCGGGTGGTGACGTGCGGGAACTGATGACCGAGGCCGCCGAGCAGGCGACCAAGGTGCTCAAGCGCGCCGGGCGTATCTGATCGCGCTCTGGCCGCGACAGACGGCGTGCGTGATCGCACTCTGAAGTATCTGCTCGTCGCCCCGGCCGTACTGGTGGTCGGGGCGACGGCGGTCTGGCCGCTGTACGAATCGCTGCGCCTGTCGATGCATGCGGGGCGGTTGTCCCGTCCCGACTTCCCGCAGGTGTTTGTCGGTGCCGATCAATATACCTGGGCGTTCTTCGAGCAGCCGGCGTTCTGGAATTCGGTCTGGGTCACGGCGTCCTTCACGCTCGTCACCGTGGCATTGACCACGCTGCTGGCGCTGTGTTTCGCGTTGCTGCTCGCGCGCGGGGGGCGGTTTCGTTCCGGCGTGCAGTCGCTGCTGATCCTCCCCTTCGCGATGAGTCCGGCGTTGATCGGCGTCTCGTTCCGCTTCATGTTCAACCCCGAGTTCGGCCTGTTCGACGCGTTTCTCGGCCGACTGATCCCGGGCGCCGAGAACATCAACTGGCTTTCCGACCCGACCATGGCGTTCTGGGTCGTGGTCATCGCCGACGTGTGGGGCTGGATCCCCTTCTTGACGCTGGTGCTCATCGGCGGACTCGCCTCCATCCCGCAGGAGACGCAGGAAGCCGCACAGGTCGACGGTGCACCGGCGTGGAAAGTGTTTCGTGACGTGACACTGCCGCAACTGCTGCCGGTACTCGCGGTCGTGGTCATTCTCAAGGCCATCTTCAGCCTGAAGACCTTCGATCTCGTGTTCATGCTGACGAACGGAGGGCCGGGCAACGCCACCCAGACGCTGTCGCACTATGTGTACTTCAACGGCTTCAAGTACGCCGAATTCGGATACGCCTCGGCGGTGGCGTGGCTGATGGTGATCCCGATGATGGTGTTGACCTACTTCTACGCCCGGTTCGTGTTCGATCGCGAATGATCACCGGACGCACCAGACGGCGCCTGCTCGAAACCTGCCAGGTGATCGCCATCCTGGCGTTCATCGCGATCATGCTGGTGCCGATCCTGTGGATCGCGCTCGCCGCGTTCAAGGAGCACGTCGATGTCTACCAGCTGAAGCTGGTCTTCGAACCCACGCTGGAGAATTTCTCCCGCGTGTTCGCCGAGCCCTACGATCTCGGCACCAAGTTGTTCAACTCCACGATCGTGGCAGCCGTGACGGTCGTCATCGCGATCCCGATCGCGACCGCGGCGGCCTACGCGTTCTCGCGGTTTCGCCTGCGCGGGCAGACCTTGCTGCTGGTCATCATCCTGGCCACGCAGTTCGTGCCGGCGGTGGTCATCGTGCTGCCGTTCTTCCTGATGTTTCGCGACCTCGGGCTGCTCGATACCTTGACCGGCCTCGTGATCGTCAACCTGGCCATCGTCATGCCGTTCGCGGTCTGGATGATCAAGGGCTTCATCGACGGCATACCGATCGACACGGAGGAGGCGGCGCTGGTCGATGGCTCCTCGAGACTTCAGGTCATCCGCAATATCGTGTTGCCGATGGCAGCCCCCGGGCTGGTCACCGCCGGCATCTTCTGTTTCATCATCGCCTGGAACGAGTTTCTGTTCGCACTGATCCTCACCAGCAAGAAGGCGGTGACCCTGCCGATCGGGTTGGCGCTGTTCAAGGCGGAGGAAGGCGACTTGTGGAACCTGATGGCGGCGGCCGGCATCATCATCATGGTGCCGATGTTCATCCTGGCGCTGCTGATCCGGCGTCACTTCGTGCAGGGCATGACCATGGGAGCGGTACGTTGAGACACGGCGACTGATGGCCTCGGTAAGCCTCAAGGGGGTCACCAAGGCGTGGGGTAGCGTCAAAGGGGTCGACGACCAGTCGCTCGAGATCGCCGATCGGGAGTTTCTGGTATTGCTCGGGCCGTCCGGCTGCGGCAAGACCACCACGATGCGCATGATCGCGGGCCTGGAAGAACCGACGTCGGGAGATATCCTGATCGGTGAGCGCCGTGTCAACGACGATCTGCCCAAGGATCGCGACATCGCGATGGTGTTCCAGAACTACGGGCTCTACCCGCACATGTCGGTGCGCGACAACATCGCCTATCCGCTGAAGGTGCGCGGCACACCCGTCGCCGATATCGGGCCGCGCGTCGACGCGGCGGCCAAGCAGGTGGAGCTGACCGCGCTGCTGGAGCGCAAGCCGAAGGCGCTGTCGGGCGGGCAGCGGCAACGGGTGGCGCTCGCGCGCGCGATCGTGCGTACTCCCAAGGTGTTCCTGATGGACGAGCCGCTGTCCAATCTGGATGCGAAGCTGCGCGTGAGCATGCGGGCGGAGCTCAAGAACCTCTCTCACCGGTTGCAGATCACGACCGTCTACGTCACCCACGACCAGATCGAGGCGATGACGCTGGCCGATCGGGTCGCGGTGATGAGCGACGGCAGAATCGTGCAGCTCGGTTCGCCCGAGCAGATATACAACGATCCCGAGACCTTGTTCGTCGCCAGCTTCATCGGCTCGCCCGCGATGAATCTGGTGGCGGGACGCATCGACGATGGCGTGTTCTCGACAACCGAGGGTCCGCTGCTGACGCTGCCGGACACGGCGCCGGTGCGCGAGCACGGCCAGGTCGTGCTCGGTGTGCGTCCAGAGGACGTGAGCGTGGTCGCGCCGGGCGAGGGCGACATCGATGCCACCGTGTTCGCGGTGGAGAACACCGGCGACAGCGTGCTTACCACCATCCGGCTCGGCGCCGAGACCCTGGTGGCACGCAGCGATCGATATCTGAAGACCGACATCGACGAGCGAATCGGACTGCGGTGCTCGCCCGATCACCTGTACCTGTTCGATGGGCCCAGCGGCAAACGCTTGCGGTGACACGAACAGGGGTGCCGCTGGCCGTGACGCACGTTCCCGCACCGGCGAGCGAGCGCTCGTGAATGCCGCCGAGGTGCCGGACGAGCTGCTGACGCGGCTGCGTCAGATCGACACGCCGAGTGTCTGCAACGCCATCGAGGTGGCGCAGGGCCAGCGCGGCTTCGATGCGTTCACGCGCGGAACGCCGCTCGCCTCGGATCCCGCGGCGGGCGCGGTCGTCGGCTTCGCGGTCACCGCGATCATCGCCGCCCGCGAACCCCCTGACGAGGCGGTCGAGGTGATTCGCGCGCGCAGGCTGGCCTACTTCAGGGCGATGGCAAGCGCGCCGAAGCCGTCGATCGCGGTCGTTCAGGATCTCGACTACCCGGCGTGCATCGGCGCGTGGTGGGGAGAGGTGCACACGGCGGTTCACAAGGGGCTCGGGATGAGTGGCGCGCTGACCGACGGCGCGATGCGCGACCTGGGCGATCTGGCGGAGGGCTTTCCGGTGATCGCAGGCTCTCTCAGTCCGAGCCATGGCTTCGTGCACGTGCGCGACGTCGGCGTACCGGTCAGTGTGTACGGCCTCAGCGTGAACCCCGGCGATCTCGTGCACGCTGACCGTCACGGCGCCGTGATCGTGCCCCCGGACGTCTGGCCGCGGCTTCCGCAGGCCATCGAGCGCATGTTCGACGCCGAACGCATCATTCTCGAACCGGCACGGCAGCCCGGGTTCGATATCGACGCGCTGGAAGCGGCCTGGCACAGGTTCGAGGTCGCCCGCACCTGAGGACCGGGGGGCAGCGTTTCGGCCGCCGCGCGTTCCCGTGTCGAGCCCCGCCGACGATCAGGACACGAGTGCCGCCTCGGTCGGGTGTGATGACTGCGCGGCGTTTGAATGCGCGGCCCGTGCACCACGGCCTGCCACCCGTCGGGCCGAGGCGGTCGCCGCCCGTGGCGATTGAGCTGACGCTTGCGCGCACTTAGACTGTGCAGATGAAGAGAAAAGACAAGGCGGTGGTGTTCGACGCCAACCCCGGGCGCAACGCACAGACCTACGGCATTGCGCGAGAGCTCGGCACGGACCTGGACTTGATCCACTCGCCGTCGGTCGGTGTCATCGGTACGAAGGGCGACAGTCAGTGCTATATCGGCGTGCAGAGGAAGGTCGAGGCCATCCATGAGGCGCTCCGCGCCCGTATCGGGAAGGGCGAGGGACGTCTGGCGCTTCGGCTCGTCCAGCCGGAGTACACCGTCGCCACGTCCGACGGCATGCGAAACGGCACCCGCGAGATGCGCTACTCGCTGATCGGACGCGAAGTGACGCACGACACCGTCTGTGAGCATCTGAGCGCAAGCGGCCTGGAAGGCGCGATCGCCGTCGTCGCCTGTGACAAGCCGCCCGTCGGCACGCTCGCCGGTCTTCTCGAACACGATCGACCGGCGATCATCATGTCCGACGGACCGATCCGTCCGGGCAGGGACTCGGCGACCGAACAGCCGATCGACATCATCACGGGCTTTCAGGCGGCGGCGGATCCGGACGTCGCGTTCAAGAAGCGCATCGCCCGCGAGGCCTGTCCCGGATACGGCAGCTGTGGGGGCATGTTCACCTACAACACGATGCAGATCTTCATCGGCGTGGTGGGCATGCAGCCTCTGCACATGGTCGCTCCGCCCTCCGATGACTCGCGCCGCCTGAACGCGTTCCCGGAGGAGCTCGTCTCGTACCTCGGCGGCCTGATCGAGCGTGGACAGACCCCGCGCGACATCGTCGGCCGACAGTCGATCCGCAACGCCATCATCGTCGCGATGGCGGTCGGCGGCTCGACCAACGTCATGCTGCACGCCCCCGAGATCGCGCGGGCTGCCGGATTCGCGAACCTTGCGCGCGACATCATGTCGCCAGAAGAATTCAATCACCTGTCCGAACACGTGGTACCGGTACTGACCGACGCCCGGCCCTATGGTCGATACTCGATGGTGGACATCGATGAGAAGGGCGGGGTTCAGGTCATTGTCAGGGCTCTGCTGGACGCCGGTCTGCTGAACGGCGACGTGCCGACGTGCACCGGGGAAACACTGGCCGAGCAAGTCGAACGGCTCGGCACCGGCGAACCGGACGGCACGGTGGTCTACCCCGTCAAGACACCGTTCAAGGAGACTGGCGGACTGCGTGTGCTCGGCGGAAATCTGTCGCCGGAGTACAGTGCCGTGCTCAAGCTGGCCGGCGTCGAGGGCGGCCTCGACGACAGCCGCTTCATCGGTCGCGCGCGCATCTTCGACGGCGAGCAGAGCCTGCTCGACGTGCTGGAGTCAGACCCCGACACGTTCGAAGACCATGACATGGTGATCGTGCGCTACGAGGGGCCGAGCGGTGCGCCGGGAATGCCGGAAATGCTCGACTCGACGTCGCGCATCACGACGCTTTGCCGCGCGAAGGGCATCGTGGTCGGCTTGATGACAGATGGGCGATTCTCCGGCGGTTCCGTCGGTCTGGTCATCGGTCACGTCGGCCCGGAAGCTGCGCTGGGTGGTCCGCTCGCGCTTGTCGAGGAAGGCGACGACATCGTCATCGATCTCGAAGCCAACCAGATCAATTGCACGGCGCTTGCCGATGCCGACACGCTCGCGATGCGCAAGAGCGCGTGGGAGAAGGTCGTCGCGGACAACGGCGGCGTGCATCCGAACTGCGGCGAGGTGAACACTCGCCTCCTCAACCGCATGCGACTGTCGGCCGTGTCGGCCGTGTACGGTGCCGGAATGCATCCCGATCGCGTTCTCTGGGTACCGCAACCCCGGAAAGCGGAACGCGGGGAATTCGTGCCGGACAACGTCCACCGGCCGGGTTCCGGGCGTGCCTTCTGACAGCTCGTCCGGTCGCGCGCGTCGATGAGCTGACCGTCACGACGCGGCAGCTGTCGCCGGCGAGTCCGTTCCGCTCGCTCCTGTACCGCCCGAGAACGTGCTGCCCGGTTTGCCGACGATCCCGAGATCGAGCCCATGTGCGCTTCCGGCCTCTGCGTCCGCGACGTCATCTGCTGCATGGATGCGCTCGGGTCCACCGAACTCGACATCCACGTCGACCCTGAAGCCGTCGAAGGGGCCTTTGGTGGAGTCGGCGAAGACCGACCTCCACTCTCACCGCGTCCAGCTCGCGCTCGTGGTCGGTGGCAGGCGCGAGGGTTGCCGTCGAAGAGGCGGCGTTCTCGTCGGCGGTCGATGCGGGTGAAGCGTCGGTCGCCGGTACGTTCCCGAAGTCGTCGTTCGACGGACCGGCGAATCATGACCGCCCTCGATCGCTCCCTGCTGGCCCGCTCGATTCGCGCACGATCAGTTCGGCCTCGATGACGATGTCGGCCGTCGGACCGTCGTCGGCCGATCCGCTTCTCTTGATCAGCGCATCGGCGCCGAGGCGACCAATGCGTCTGGCGGGCATCCGCACGGTCGTGAGGCCGGGTTCGATGGCGGCAGAGCCGGCGAAGTCGCCGATGCCGACGACCGACAGTGCGTCGGGAACCGGAATGCCGAGTCGCTGGGCGCCGTAAAGCACGCCATGGGCGATGACGTCGTTGCCACAGACCACGGCCGAGGGCAGTGACCGACCAAGCATCTCGATCGCGACGCGCTTCGCCGTGGACACTTCGTAGGGACTGCGCACCAGTCGATGCGCCGGCAGCGCGATATTGGCCTCGCGCAGCGCGTCACGGGCTCCCTCGAGGCGTTCGCGAGCCCGATCGTTGTGCTCGGTGTCGGGAAAGAGCAGGGCGATGTCGCGGTGACCGTGATCGAGAAGAAAGCGGGTGACGCGGCGAGCCGCGGCTCGGTGGTCGGTACCGATGGCGGGGACTCCGGGCGGCCCCTTCGCGCCCCACAGGGCGGCGAGCGGTACGCCTCGTGCGGCCAGCATTCCCAGCGCGGCGCGCGGGTGGTCCCGACCGATCAGCGCGATCGCGTCGACGCGGCGCTCGAGGAGGGAGCGCACGATACTCGTTTCGCGGTCCATGTCGTAGTCGTGGCTGCCGATCAGCATCGTGCGGTCGTGTTCGGCGAGGCGGGCCGAGAACGCTTCGATCAGTTCGGCGAAGATCGCGTTGTCGATCGTCGGCACGACGATCCCGACGCTCCCGCTCACCCGTCTCTGCAGGCCACTCGCCACGCGATCGCGGATGTAGCCGAGTTCGTCGGCCGCACGGTGGACGCGTGCCCGCGTCTCCGGTCGCACCAGGGCAGGGCGTGCAAAGGCTCGGGACACCGTCGCACCCGAGACGCCGGCGCGTCGAGCGACGTCCAGGATACCGGGGGCCCCCTTGCGAAACGGCGCGTTCAGAATCCCTGCTCCGTCAGATGACGCCAGAGAATGTAAACGTTTGCATTCCGTTTTTCATCCGGTATCGTCCATTTTTCTTCACTTCCCGGCACGCCGGCACCGTATGGAATTCCTGCAGTACTTCGGCGGCGTGTTCGAGCCGCTCTCATTCGCGCTGCTGCTCGGCGGCACGATCGGCGGGCTCATCCTCGGCGCCACCCCCGGCCTGTCGCCGACCATGGCGGTCGCGCTGCTGATTCCGTTCACCTTCCAGCTGGCGCCGACGCAGGGATTGATCCTGCTCGGCGCGGCCTACACGGCCACGGTGGCAGGCGGGGCGGTCAGCGCCATCCTGCTCCGCATTCCGGGTGCACCGGCGAACATCGCCACCGCGCTCGACGGCAACGAGATGGCGCGACGCGGGGAAGGTGCAAAGGCACTGCACCTGTCGTTCATGGCTTCCGGAATCGGCGGGGTCATCGGCGTGCTGTTGCTGATCTTCCTCACCCCCTTGCTCGCCCGCTGGGCACTCGCCTTCGGCCCGTCGCACCTGTTCTGGATGGCGATTCTCGGGGTCACCGTCATCGGATCCCTCGACTCCCGATCCTTCGTGAAGGGCCTGCTGTCCGGATGCCTCGGGCTCTGGCTGTCGATGATCGGCTACGACGACATCCAGGGCGCGCAGCGCTTCATCTTTCACGATGCGCTGACCGGCGGGGTCAACATCATCACGGCGCTGATCGGCATCTTCGCGATTCCGCAGATCATCGAGATGCTGTCGGGCGGTCGACGTCGCCGTGACGTTCGAATGGCCACCGTGGAACGGCAGCCGATCGCGGACTCTCTTCGCATCCTGCTTCGTCATCCGAAGGCGCTCGGCATCGGTACGGCCATCGGGTCCTTCATCGGATTGATTCCCGGCGTGGGCGGCCAGATCGCGGGACTGCTCGCCTATGACCAGACGAAGAAATTTTCCCCGGACAGGGCGACGTTCGGTCAGGGCAATCCTGCCGGCGTGATCAGCGCGGAGGCGGCCAACAACGCGATGGTCGGGCCATCGCTGGTGCCCCTCCTGACGCTGTCGATTCCCGGCAGCCCGACCGCTGCCGTCCTGCTAGGGGGACTGCTGATCCACGGGATCTTCCCGGGCTCCGACCTGTTCGACAACCACCCCGAGGTTGCATGGACGTTCATCGACTCGATGCTCGTCGGGCAGGTGCTGATGGTGGTATTCGGCATCTGGATCGCGCGTCATGCCGCGCGCGTCACGCAGGTTCCCCCTGCCGTCATGGCCCCGGCGGTGCTCGTGCTCGCCCTGTTCGGCAGCTATTCGGTGCAGCAGTCGATGGGCGACGTTCAGGTCATGCTGGTGCTGGGGCTCGGCATGTATTTTCTGGAACGGTTCGGATTCTCGGCCGCACCGCTCGTGCTGGGGTTGATTCTCGGTCCGATCGCGGAGGCGAACTTCATCCAGGGCAGCATGATCGCGGACGCGATGGACGGTCCGTGGGTGTACTTCGTCGGCGGCACCCTCAACCTCGTGCTGATCGGCCTGGTCGTCGCGTCGATTCTCTGGAGCTTCCTGACCTCGGGACGAGGCGCTGCGCCGGCATCGGCTCCGGTGTCGGCTCGAGCGTCGGCAGACGCACCGGATCCGCACTCGAAGGCCGCCGGGGTCGGTCCCTCCCGCGTGCAGCACCTGGTGCCGGCGACGCTCGTTCTCCTGCTCGCGATCGTCGTCGTCTGGTTGAGCTTCACCCGCGAGCCCGCCGATGCCTTCCTCTTCCCGCGACTGATCGGGTCGATCATGCTGGGTCTCGCGCTGTGGAACCTCGCACGAGCGGGGCTCGGTCTCGCGCGCGTCGGAGAAGGCCTGTCGCTGCGGGGCGTCGCGACGGTGCTGCCCGGGATCGTGCTGATGCTCGCGCTCGTGCTGGTCGCGGCGAAGGCGCTCGGCTTCTACACCGCCGCCTTCCTGGCCTTCGTGATCCTGTACTCGGTCCATGACCCGGCGCCCCACGCCCACTGGCGGACCTGGTTCCGGCGGCTCGTCACGGCCACCGGCTTCATGCTCGTCATCTACCTGCTCTTCACTCTGCTTCTGAAGGTGCAGATCCCCCGCGGCGCGTTCCTCTGAGCGCGGCGCCGTTCGCAACCGGACGTTACCCATGAAGACATCTCCCATGAAGACATCCACGCATCGATTCCCCTCGCCTGGCCTCGCGAAGTCGTTCTCGCGCACGTTCGAGGGGGGCGCCGCCGCGCTTGCCCTGCTCGCGGGCGTCTCGTTCGGCGGAGCCGCCCTGGCGGACGACTATCCCGAAAGGCCGGTCTCCTTGATGGTGTCCTACGGCGCGGGCGGGGCCACCGACTTCCAGGCGCGGATCGTCACGATGATGGCCGGTGGCGAGGACTATCTGGGCCAGCCGATGGTCATCCTGAACAAGCCGGGAGCCGGCGGTCGGGTAGGCTGGAACTGGTTCGCGAGCGATGCGGCTGCCGACGGCTACACGCTCGGGGCATACAACATTCCACACTTCATCGCGCAGTCGATCGAGGGTGGCGTCAAGTACGGCGCGGAGAGCTTCGAGCCGATCGCCAACTGGGGCGCCGATCCCGCGGTTGTCGTGGTCGGCGCGGATAGCGAGTTCGACACCATCGAGGCACTCGTCGCGCATGCCGAAGAGAACCCCGGCAAGGTCACGCTCTCCGGCGCGGGGCTCTACGTCGGTCATCACATCGCCGCGCTCCAGATGGAGAAGGCGACCGGTGCGAAGATGGCATACATCCCGACGCAGGGCGGCGGCGCCGCCGCCATGAAGGCCGTGATCGCCGGGGACGTCATCGCCGGTATCAACAACCTGTCGGACGCCTATCGCGCTCGCGAGGCGGGGACGGTCAAGATCCTCGCCGTCGCGGACACACAGCGCAACGAGGCGTTCCTCCCCGACGTTCCGACCCTTGCCGAGACGGGCATCGACGTCGATGACGCGTCGGTGAACTTCCGCGGCGTGATGGTCCCGAAGGGCACGCCGGACGACGTGATCGCGATGCTCGCCGAGCGCGTTCCGGCGATGTTCGGGGACGAGCGTGTGGCCAAGCAGATGGCGGCGGGTGGCTCACCGATGAAGATCATGACGCGAGAGGAGGTTCAGGCGATGTGGGCCGCGCGTCAGGAAACGCTGACCGAGCTGCTTGCCGGTCTCAAGTGACGAGTCCTCGTCGAGCGTGCGACAGACTACCGAGAGTTCATTGATGGCAGGGGCACCTGGAGACGACATCGCCGAGCACGGCCTCGAGCACGGTGAGGTCGATGCTGTCGTGAACCGTGCGCGCAAGGCGCAACGTGCATTCGCCGAGGGCGCGGATCAGGCTCGGCTTGACCGGGCGGCGCTGGCGGTGGCCTGGGCATTGATGGAGCCGGCGCGCAATGCTGCCCTGTCTCGCCTGGCGGTGGAGGCGACCGGTCTGGGGAACGTCGCGGACAAGATCACCAAGAACCACCGCAAGACGCTCGGTTTGCTCAGGGACATCGCGGGTGTCGCCACCTGTGGCGTCGTTCGGGACGATCCGGCGCTCGGTCTCACCGAGATCGCGCGCCCGGTCGGTGTGGTCGGAGCGGTCGTCCCGTCGACCAATCCCGCTGCCACGCCCGTCAACAATGCCGTCAACGCACTGAAATGCGGCAACGCCATCGTGCTCTCGCCCTCCCCGGCGGGGAGCGTGGTGTGCGCGACCTTGCTCGAGCACGTGCACGCGGAGTTCGAGCGGGCCGGACTCGATCCCGATCTCGTTCAGATGCTTCCCTCGCCGCAATCGAAGGTCAAGACTCAGCGCCTGATGGAAAGCGTGGACCTGCTCGTCGTCACCGGCAGTCAGGACAACGTTCGGCGCGCCTATTCCTCGGGGACGCCGGCACTCGGTGTCGGCGCCGGAAACGCCACCGTCATCGTCGACGAGACGGCTGACCTGGAGGCGGCTGCGGGCAAGATCGCCGCGTCCAAGACCTTCGACAACGCGACCTCCTGTTCGTCGGAGAACGTGCTGATCGTCGTGGCGTCGGTGCAGGTGGCGTTCGACGAGGCCCTTCACCGCCATGGCGGGCGACTGCTCGACGAGCCGCGTGCCGAGCAGCTCAAGGCGGCGCTGTTCGAGGGGGGCTCGCTTGATCGACGCATGATCGCGAAGGACATCGAGGTGTTTCTCGAGGTCGGGGGGGTGACGGTCGACGAGCCCGACACGGCACGCTTCGTCGTGCTTCCGGGCAATGGGGTCGGGCCCGCGCATCCGGAGTCCGGCGAGAAGCTCTCGCTCGCGCTGACGCGTTATGTCGTGCCCGACTTCGACGCCGCGGTGCAGCTCGCCGCCGACATTCTCGACTACCAGGGGGCGGGACACTCGATCGGATTGCACAGCGCCGACGACGCTCGTGCCCTCCGACTCGGTCATACCCTGCCGACGTGCCGGGTCATCGTCGATCAGGCGCATTGCTTCGCGACCGGTGGCGCGTTCGACAACGCCTTGCCGTTTTCACTGTCGATGGGCTGCGGCTCGTGGGGTGGCAACTCGATCGACGACAATCTTCATCACTCTCACTTCCTGAACATCACTCGGGTCGTGCGACCGATCACCGCCCGCGAGCCGACTGTCGAGGATGTCTTCGGCGAGTACTGGCGGGAGCTGGGACGCTGAACCACGAGACGGGAGTCGTCCGACGTCCCGCGACACGCGATCGCTCGGCTGCCGCCACGGTCACCACCCTGCTGGAAGCCTGCGCGGCGCGGCGTGGAGACGAATCGTTTCTGCTGGCGTCCGACGGCAGCAGGACGCTGAGTCGAGCGGCGGTGTCGGAGCGCGCCTTCCGCGCGGGTGTCGTGATCGGCGCGGCGGGCGCAGCTCATGGAGAGAGCGTGGCCTATGCGCTGAGCAACGGCGTGGCTTCCGCCGTCGCCGTGCTCGGCATCATGGGTGGCGGCTTCCGCGCGGTCGCGATCAACCTGGTCGCCGGGGAGGCGGCGATCGGGTATGCACTTGCCCACTCGGCGTCCCGGCTGGTCATCGTGGACGCCACCTCGCGGGCCTTGATCGAGTCCGCGCTGCGCGGCCCGTCCTTCCAGGAGTTCTCGGAAGGCCGGCCACCGCCGGCGCTGCTCGATGTGGGCGAGCTGGCCACGCGCGAGGTCGGGCGGGCGCCGCCCGCATCGATGCACCGTTCGCCTTCGCCGGACGACGACGCGCTGATCATGTACACGTCCGGCACGACCGGACGACCGAAGGGGGTGGTGCTCAGTCACGCCAACCTCGCGGCCGGTGGCGACAATGTCGCTCGAGGCCATGGTCTGGGCGTCGCCGATCGCGCGTTGTGCGTATTGCCGCTCTACCATATCAACGGACTGTGCGTGACCCTGATGGGGCCGCTCGTCTCGGGCGGTTCGGTCGTGCTGCCCGAGCGGTTCTCGAGCACGCGCTTCTGGCACTGGTGCGCCAAGCACGAGTGCACCTGGTTCAGTGTCGTGCCCACCCAAGTGTCCTACCTGTTGCAGGCGGGCGAGACGACGGTGCGCCTGCCGTCGCTGCGCTTCGGGCGATCGGCGTCCGCGCCGCTGGCACCGGCCGTGCACCGTGACTTCGAGTCGAGGTTCGGGATACCGCTGGTCGAGACGATGGGTCTGACCGAAACGGCGGCTCAGATCCTTTCCAACCCGATGCCCCCCGGCGCTCGTCGCAGCGGTTCGCCGGGGCTGCCGATCGGTTGCGATATTCGCGTCGTGGATGTGCACGACAGCGAATGCCCATCGGATGTGGACGGTGAGCTGCTGGTGCGTGGTGCCTGCGTCATGCGGGGCTACTTTCGGGACGGGGCGGCCACCCGCGCGGCGCTGACGGCCGACGGCTGGCTGAGGACGGGTGATCTCGGGCGACGCGACGCCGACGGGTTCGTCTTCATCACCGGTCGGCTGAAGGAGTTGATCATCAAGGGTGGCGAGAACATCGCGCCGCGGGAGATCGACGAAACCCTGCATACACACCCTGATGTGCTCGAGGCCGCGGCCTTCGGCCGTCCCTGCGCTGACTATGGAGAGCGGGTCGAGGCGGCCGTCGCGCTGGTCGAGGGTGCGGACGTCGACGAGGCGACCTTGATCGAACTCTGCATCGACCGTCTGGGCACCTTCAAGGCACCCGAGCGCGTGCATGTGCTCGACGCGTTGCCCAAGGGGCCATCGGGAAAGATACAGCGGAGGCGCGTCGCCGAGCAGTGTCTCGACCGGCGGCAAGGCGTCTCATCGAGCGACGCGAGCTGACGAACGTTTCGGCGCAACCGACGCGGCTCCGTCGTTCAGGCGTGGTGTAGATTGTCGTCGCGGCGTCTCGCGAGGGTTACCGTTGCGCCGTAGCACCCGCCGGGCGACACCAGGATCGACACCGAGGAGGCGCACATGCCCGATGGACCGGCGGACGGAACGCTCGAACGTTCACGGCTCGTGACGAGCCGCCAGGTCGGCAACGTTATCCAGTGGTCCGGCCCGGGTATCGTCGGCTGGGTCAGCTACGGACTGGCGGTGACGTAGCTGTATGTCGTACAGGTACCCCCCGCGCTGCCGTATGGGTGGTGCGCCTTCCACCTGACGGGCCTGACCATCGACGCTCTCGTCACGGCCGCCTGTCGGCGCGCGCCGGACGAGCGTCGGGATGCCGATCGCTGGCGCTGGCTGCTGCTGACCGGCACCGTCATGCTCCCGCTCGTGTTCCTCTCGACGCTGGAGCCGCGCATCGGCGTGACGTCGACGTTCGCGCTCGCGGCGCTCGTGTATGCGCTGAACTTCAACGCCACCTCGAACAACGGCTTCTCGGAGCGCCTGGTCGTGTTCGAGGAGAACAACGCCCGGCTCGCCGCCGAGCTGGTCGTGCGGATGGAGGAAGTGGAGGCGAGCCTGCTGCTGGCCCACGAGGCCTCCGACGAGAAAGGTCGCTTCATCGCCGCGGCGAGCCACGACCTGCGCCAGCCGCTGCACGAGATGACGCTGTTCCTCGACGCGATTCGTCGGCGAAACGCGCAGCCGGACCTGGTTCCGATGCTCGATCGCTCGCTCGAGGCGAACGCCTCGCTGGCGGGTCTGATGACCGGGCTGCTCGATCTGTCGTCGACGACGATCCCGACGTGCTGGACGCCAAGGTCGCGATGCTCGAGAGCTTCGGCTGTGGAGTGCGCACTGCGCAAACCGCGGAGCGTGTGGCGGCGTTGCTGCGGGAGCGCGTGCCCGACATCGTCGTGTCCGATCATCACCTGGGGGAGGGCCTGTCGGGGCTGACGTTGCTGCAGGGGCTGGAGCGCTCGCACCCCGCGATCGGCGGTATCCTGATCACGGCCGACGTCTCCGACGAGGCGCTTCGCGCCTACGCCGCACCGGAGAAACCGGTGCTGTACAAGCCGGTCGATCTCGATGCACTGAAGCAGGCACTGGATGATGTCGCGTCGCGCCGCGCAGGATCAGCCGTCGAGAGGATCGGGACCTGAGCGGATCGCACGCCGCGAGCGCTGGCCGCATGGGCAGTTTCCCGAACCGTGCACGTCTGATCTACTACCGGTGTGGACACGATCGAGGTGGCCGGCGAGCCGCCCTCGCCGAACGATGGTCCGGCACGTCGATCGGTTCGCCTGGAGCGAATCGCGCTCATCCACGCGCAGGGCCCGCTGCTGATCCGGGGCTCCTTTCTGGCCGCGATCGTCACGGCGATGTTCGTTCATGCGCAGGTCGATCCGGCGACGCTGTCGCTCTGGCTCGCCGCGAACGTCGGCTTGCTCGCCGTCCGGGAGTGGAACCTTCGCGACTACCGGCGGCAGGCCCCGGAGGCCAGACGAGAGCGGGCGAGCGCCTATGCGGCGCGATTCACCGTCGGCTCGGTCGTGAACGGTGTGTTGTGGGGGCTGGTGCCGGTGCTGTTCGCGCGCGAGGACACCACGACGCTGGCCCTGCTGTTCGCCATTCACGGGGGCTACACCGCGGCGTCGGCGACCACTTCCGTGTTGTGGTGGCCCTCGTTCCTCGCCTTCGTGCTGCCCTCCTCGGCACTGTTCATCGGTGCGACGCTGTACTTCCACTTTGCCGCGCTGTGGTCGCTGGCCGTCGCGATCGCGTTGTTCACCGTGCTGATGTTGATGCTCGGACGACGCAACCTGCAATCGCTGACCACGCAGATCGAACTGCGCCTGGTCAACCAGTCGCTGCTCGACGACGTGCGGGCGCAGCGCGACAGGGCCGAGGCGGCGATGAACGCCAAGAGCCGCTTCCTCGCGGCCGCCAGTCACGATCTTCGCCAGCCGGTGCACGCCCTGACGCTCTTCACCTATGCCCTGGAGCCTCACGCGAGAACGCCGGAGGCCGCGCAGCTGCTGGCCAAGATGCGCGAATCCACCGAGGCGCTAGGCGGCCTGTTCCACGGGTTGCTGGATCTGTCTCAGCTGGATGCCGAGGTGGTCAGGTGCGAGCCCCGCCACGTACGGCTCGACGCACTGTTCGGGCGACTCGCCGACGAGTTCCGGGCGGAGACGGAAGGGCGCGGCCTGTATCTGGAACTGCCACCCGACGCCGTCGACGTGGCCTTCGTCGACCTCGGCCTGCTCGAGCCCGTCCTTCGCAACCTGATCGGCAACGCCGTCAAGTACACCGAGGAAGGCGGGGTGCGCGTGCGGCTCGAGCATTCGCGGCCGGGACGGCTGTGCGTGGCGGTGCACGACACCGGACGGGGCATCCCGCCCGAGGAGCTCGAGAACGTGTTCTCCGAGTATCACCAGCTCGAGAACCCCGAGCGCGATCGGCGCAAGGGTCTGGGTCTGGGGCTCGCGATCGTGCGCCGTCTCTGCGACCTGATGGGCACCGAGCTGACACTGCAGTCGCGGGTCGGCGAGGGGTCGGTGTTCACCGTCTGCGTGCCGTACGGGGATCCGCGCAAGATCGCCCGCGAGGAGACGGCCAGTGGCGCCACCTTCGATCTGAGCGGACTGGAGGTACTGGTCATCGACGACGAGCCGGACATCCTCGAGGGCATGGGGCGCGTGCTCGATCAGTGGTCCTGCCGCGCGACGCTTGCCTCGTCGCTGACGGACGCGCTCGAACGTGTCCGCCGTCCGCCGGATCTGATCATCGCCGACTACCGACTCCGCGAGCACGCGACCGGCATCGACGCGGTGAAGCGACTGCGTGACGAGTACGATGACGCCATCCCGGCCGTGCTGGTCACGGGCGACTCCGACCCGGCCCGCCTACGGGACGCCGACAGCGCGCTGCTGGAGGTCCTGCACAAGCCGATCGACCCGCCGACGCTGCGGCGGGCGATGGAGCGGCAGCTGCGAAACAGATCGGGGCTTGTCGGGACGGATGCCGACTGGCCATAGGTCCAGATTCTCGCGACGCCGTCGACACGCGTGCTAGTACAGGCCGTCGCTTGCAGTACAGAGGTTCCCGCATGCCGAACTCGCTCGACATCCTCATCGTGGACGACCACAAGCTGTTCACGGCGGGGCTCGCCGCCATCATCGGCCTGCTGGACCGTCCCGTGACCGTCGTCGAATGCGACAGCGGCTGTCAGGCGTTGAGCCGGTTCGAATCCGGCGAACGCTATGACCTGATGCTGCTGGACATGGCGATGCCTTCCATCAGCGGCGTCGATCTGCTGAAGGCGCTTCGCCACCGGGAACTGACCGTGCGCACGATGGTGGTGTCGGCCGAGGAGAACCACCGTCAGATCGCCGCAGCGATGGCGGCCGGCGCGGCGGGGTTCTTTCCCAAGTCGCTCGCGCCGCCGCTGATGCTTCGCGCAATCGAGACCGTGCTGGCCGGCCGCTCCTACCTGCCCGAACACCTGCGCGAACGAGTCGAGTCGGTGTCGAGTCCGCTGGAGGGCGAGCAGTACGTTCCGCTGACCGAGCGTCAGTGCGAGATTCTCGGGTTCATGGAGCGGGGGCTGAGCAACAAGCAGATCGCCGACGTGCTGGGCGTGAGTCTGTCGACGGTCAAGTTTCACCTCACCGGTCTGTTTCGGGAACTGGGGGTACGCACGCGGACCGAGTGCGTCCACGTCGCCCGTCGGCGCGACGCGCCGAGCGACTGATCCGCGATCCGGAACTGGCGCATCGGCCAGTCATCACCGAAAGTCACGTCAGCGTCCATGCCTTTCCGGCACGAGGGTTCGTCGGCATCGACGTCTACACCTGCCGGAACGGACTCGACCGCGCGCTGATCGAACGCTACGTGGCGGAGACCTTCCGGCTGACCGATCTGGAAGTCCGGTTCCTTCGGCGCGGAACCCGCTACCCGACGTCGGATCTCCATCCCGCGTTCTCGACGCGGCGCACCCTCGAGCAGGCTTCGGCCTCTACCTGCTCGTCGCTGCGACCGGGACGGTGGTGTGGTCGCCGGGTGCCGCCGTGTCGGTCACCATCGGCGCCGGTCTACTCGAGGTGGCGGCGCTGACGTGCTACTTCCGGGCGATGCACGCCGTCGGCGACGCGGTGATGATCGAATCGCCGGGCTCGCTGAACGTCGTGGTGGTGCCGGTCGTCGGTGTCGTGCTCTTCGGCGCGGTCGTGCCGGATCTGCTGGCGTTCGGCGTGCGGCTGTCGTGCCTGAGGGCGTCGGTGTTCCTCTGCCGTCACGAGCGCGGGCGCGCAGGGGGACGAGACGCGCGTCGCGCTGCCGCATGGGCGCTACTGTCCGTCGTCTGCACCTCGACATAGATCGTGCTGCTCGAGCGTGCGCACGAGGGGCTCGTCTTCCTGGAGAGCCTGTTCCATCGATGCGGTGGCTACGTCGTCGGCGGTGCCGCCTTGCTCCTTCTCAGGCCGTGGCGGCATGATCGTCGGAGTCTCTCTCGCGGTCGCCGCATCGGCGGGGCCGACCTGACGCGGAGCGGCCGGTGCGGGATGTCGGCTCATGGGCCAGTTGTCAGTCTCGACGTCGAACCGTAGCGTGCCTCACACCACGGCATTCGACACGGGGACGATAGCGAAAACATGTCACACCGCATCTACTTCTGTGCGCCGGGACGGTGCGCCCTCGCGACGCGCCGGCTCGTGCGCCCGATCAGCCGCGCGAGCCACGCACTCGCACCCGGTTCGACGACGACGCTGCTGAGACGGTTGATGAGCCGACCGGACGCGCCCGTGGGCAGGGGCAACCGCGGGCCCGAGCCGGATCGCTACCTTCATACACCCGACGGACCGATCGCGCTGTACGAGCGTGGCGAAGGGCCGGTCGTCCTGTTCGCCCACGGCTGGTCCGGACGCGCCGCGCAGATGCGCTCGCTGATGGACGCCGCCGTGGCCACCGGCCATCGTGCGGTCGCCTTCGATCACTACCGCCACGGCAGGAGCGGCGGAGCCGACGCGAACCTGCCGCTGCTGATCCGTGCGTGCCGGGCGGTGAGCGAGGACCAGGAAAGCGCCGGCCACGAGATCGTCGCCGGCGTGGCGCATTCGATCGGTGCGTCGGCCGTGCTGCACGCCTCCGGGAACCGCGTGAAGCGTCTGTTCTTCATCGCCCCCCTCGTCGATATCTACCCCTTGCTACGCGAGCGCACGCTCGCGATCGGCGTGCATCCGTCCGTATTCGACGCGCTGATCGATCAGGTGAACCGCGAGTACGGTCTGGACCACCGGGCGATCGACAACGGTGCGTTGCTGCCGTCCGGCGAGGACGTCGACATACGAATCGTGCACAGTGGCGACGACCCCGTCGTGCCGATCGGCAGCAGCCGCGCGCTGCGCCGGCTGCCTGGCGTGACCGAGCTGACCGAACTCGGCGGACGCTCGCACTCCCGGATCCTCTCTCATCCGCGTGCCCGTCAGCGTATCGTGAGATGGCTGTCGGGTCTGCCGCCGCAGATGGACGAGGGTGTGGTTCGCGCCCGCGCACCGGAGGTCATGCCGAGCCTCTTCCGCCGACCGCTGTCGGTCGCGCCACTCTGGTGACCGCGCCCACCTGAGGTGCTGCCCCGGCCTCCGTGGCGCGCCCGCCGCCGCGACACGCCGTGATGTCGACGCTTCAAGGTCAGCGACAGCGGCGCCGCGTCCATGCTCCACGGGTGCGACGCGGCAATCGCCGCTTTCAGGCCGCGCCGCTCGCGGAACGGCCCGTGCCGGGAGGGCTTGAAGGCACTTCATGGAAATGCTGATCGGCCTGTTCGCCGGTCGAGCGACCAAAGCGCCAGCGAAGCGGCTGTCCACGCTCTTGCAGACGCTGTGGCGTGGAGAGCTGCATACCGCCGCCGGTCTGGGCGAAGACAGGGAACTCGCCGAGTGCCCCGTCCGACGCGACATACCCGACCTGCGGGCGTCAGGCGTGCCCATCGACGACGTGGCGGGCGTGGGCGACCAGAGGCTCTCGCGCTGCCATCTGCAGCCGCCGATATCCGCGCATGAGAGTCTCCTTTCCCCGATGTTCGGCGCGTGGTCGAAGCCTTGCGAGGGTGGTTTCGGCATGGCGAGCGCTGCCCGCGATGACATGACGACGATCGAGTCCGCGCTGCCGGGCAGCGAGTATCCGCGCGAAGCACTCGATTTCGTCGCGTGCTCGATGCCGCGATTCGGCTCCGTTGTCGCGACTCGCCGCATGGGACAGAGGCCCTTTATCGTTCGTGTACCCCCGCGTACCATGAAGCGCCGCCCGATCACTCGCGAGTGAACAGAATGAGCAATGACCCCTCTGCACCGGACACGGCCCCGGTACTGGCGGCAGCCGCGGCAGCCGGCGTGACATTGCACCCCCAGGCCGTGCAGTTTCTGGCGCTGGTGCAACACAACCCGCCGCTGGATACGCAGAGCGCCGAGCGTAATCGGGCCGATCTCGATGCGGCGCTGCCACTGGCGGCCGGTGGCTCGGCGTTGCCATCGGTCGAGGATGCTCTCGTCCCCGGCCCGGGCGGGGACATCGCGGTGCGGGTCTACCGGCCGTCGCTGGCGAAGGGCCTACCGGCGGTCGTCTACGCCCATGGCGGCGGCTGGGTACTTGCCGACCTCGAATTGCACGACGGCACCTGTCGGGACATCGCGGCGCAATCGGGAGCGGTGGTGGTCGCGGTGGATTATCGCAAGGCGCCCGAGCACCCGTTCCCGGCCGCCTTCGAGGATTGCCTGGCGGTGACCGAACACCTGCTTGGCGGGGGATTCGAGGTCGATGGTAGCCGGGTCGCGCTGGTAGGCGACAGCGCCGGCGGCAACCTGGCCGCGGCACTGGCGTTGCAGCTACGCGGCGCGCAGCGGGCGCCGATCCACCAGGTACTGATGTACCCGGTCGTGGCGGCGTCGGCCGGCACCACCGAGAGCTACGTACGGTTCGCCGAAGGTTTCTTCCTGACGCGACGCGACATGGAGTACTTCTACGATCAGTACGCCGCCGGGTGCGATCGGCAGGACCCGAGACTGGCACCGGCAACGGCTACCGACCTGGCCGGCTCGATGGCCGCCACCGTGGTGCTCGCCGAGGCCGATCCGTTGGTCGACGAGGGCCGTGCCTATGCGCAGGCGCTGGTCGATGCGGGTGTCGAGGTGGAGCTGCGTATCTGGCCCGGGCAGGTTCACCCCTTCGTGGCGCTGGGTGCCTTCATGGACGATGCCGCCGAGGCGCGCGCCTACATCGCTGGCCGCCTGGCCGATGCCTTCGGTGCCGTCACGGAGCCGGCGGGCGAGTGAGCCGATAGTCGCCTCGCGAGGGAAGTCGCCCGGGCGTACCCGGCGCCGGCGATACCGTCTCCCTGTCTGCATCTGCGGGAGACTGCTCCGGCACCACCGTCGGTACGTCGCGCGCCGGTCGGTGCGCCCCATCGGCGGCAGGGACTTGCGGCACCGGCCGACACCAGGCGGAGGGACGACGGCTCAGAAGGAGCGCTTGCGCATCGGCGTCCCTCGGAGTGCGGTCATGAAGGATCGTCCGCAGGCTCGGCGATGGAGCGCCTGTAGGCCTGTCGGGTCCGATCGATGTGCTCGGCCAGCACGCGGCGCACGAGGATCATCTCGCCGGATCGGGCGGCCGCCGCGATCTGGCGATGCTCGCCGAACGACAGCTCCGTATGCATCGGCAGCCTGGACAGGTGCGTCCGCAACGCGGCGATCTTGCCGACGTAGCGGGTGTAGCTGGCGGTCAGGTAGTCGTTCTTGCCGTGCACGAAGATCAGGTGGTGAAACGCCGTATCGAGTTCCAGGTAGCGTTTCTCCTGTCCGTCCGAACGCGCCCGGGCCATCTCCATGACGACCCGTGCCATGTCGTCGGCCAAGCCATCGGCGTCACGGCACAGCGCCAGTTCGAAGGCGGCCGTCTCGATCGCCTGACGAAAGTCGCAGATCTGCGCGACCTCGGCATCGCTCAAGGTGAACACGCGCGCCCCCTTCTGCGGTTCGATGCTCACGAGCCCTTCATCGCGCAACTGCGCCAGCGCCTCGCGAACGGGCGACTTGGAAACGCCGAGCACCTCGGAGATCCGCCGCTCGGACACCGTCTGCCCCATCTTCAGACTGCCGTCGACGATGCTGTTCCGCAGGTACTCCAATGCAAGCTCGCGCAGGGATTTCGGGCGTTCGAGCGGCAAGAGGGACCTCTGGGGGTACGACCACGGTCCGACACGATATCTCACACCCCGACCTTCTCCCCATCACGGCTCGCATCTGCTAAGCTGGAATATCAGATATCAGATGTCATGAATCGGCGAGGATGACCCGCGATGCAGGCGCGATTGGCTGTCGACAGCAGAAACCATCACGGCGAAGGGGCGCTCTGGAATCCTGTCGACGGCAAGCTCTGGTGGACGGACATCGAGGGCCGCAGCCTCTGGAGCCACGATTCGGACTCCGGGCGCAACGTCCGGTACCCCATGGAGGAGCGCGTGTGCTGTTTCGCACCGCGCAGCCGTGGTGGCCTGATCGTCGCCTTCGCCGACCGCGTGTCGCTGCTCGATCTCGCCACCGGCGAACAGACACCGGTGTGCGCCTTCGAACCCGACCAGGCCGACACGAGGCTGAACGATGGCCGCACGGACCGTCAGGGCCGCCTGATCGTCGGTGGCATGAACGAGGGCTCCGGCGCGCCTACCTCCTCGGTGCTGTCGATCGGCACGGACCTGGCGGTGAATCGCCTGATCGACGGTGTCGCCTGCAGCAATTCCATCTGCTTCTCGCCAGACGGCTCGGTGATGTACTTCGCCGACACCCCCGAGCGCGAGATCGTCGCCTACGACTACGACGGCCGGACCGGCGGGGTCTCCAACCGACGCCGCTTCGCCGGCTTCGACGACGAGCCCGGGCTGCCCGACGGCTCGTGCGTGGACGCCGAGGGCGGCGTCTGGAACGCCGAATGGGAGGGGCGCCGTGTGGTGCGCATCGCGCCCGATGGACGGATAGACCGCGTGGTCGACGTGCCGGTCTGGAAGCCCACCTGCTGTGCCTTCGGCGGGCCTGACCTGGCCACCCTCTACATCACCACCTCGCGCCTGCACAGCGACGCGAACGTACTCGCGCAGGAGCCCGAATCGGGAGGGCTCTTCGCGGTCGAGCCCGGCGTTCGCGGGGTGCTCGACACCCCGTTCGGCGGATAACCCGACAACCGACCCCCGACTCGACAGGAGACATTCGATGCAGACTTTCATCAACAAGACGGTGCTGAGCGCAAGCCTGGCCACCCTGGCGTTCCTGGCCGGCCCCGCGACGGCGGAGGACTATCCCGCTCCCGTCCCGCTGGCCGACGGTGCCCAGGCACCGATCGAGGCGGCCGAGCCGAAGGGCGATGCCTACCGCATCGCCTACATGCCGCCTGCGACGGAATTCAACTACTACATCGCGATCGGCGAAGGCATCAACGCCGTGGCCGAGGAGGAAGGCGTCGAGGTATTCATGCTGGCACCGCAGAGCGGCGCGGACATCAACGGCCAGATGGGCATGATCCAGGATGTGCTCACGCAGGACGTCGACGCCATCATCGTCGGCACCCACGACGAGTTCGCCGCCGCCCCGCTGCTCGGCAAGGCAGTGGACCAGGGCGTGGCGGTGTTCGTGATCAACTCCGACGTGCCCAACTTCCCGACACCGGTGCACGGTGTGGTCGGCTACTCGCAGCGCAACGGCACGCGCGCGCTGGCCGACTGGGCGATCGAGGCCAACGGCGGCGAGCCGGTCAAGGTCGGCATCATCGAAGGCCAACCCGGCTACCACTCGACCGAGCGCGTCGGCGGATTCATGGACGGCATCGAGGGCCACGAGGAGTTCGAGGTCGTGGTGTCGATCGACGGCAAGTGGAACGTCGAGGGCGGCAACGCCGCCGGCATGGACATCCTGCAGTCCAACCCCGAGCTGGACATGATCTTCGCGGCCAACGACTACATGATCATCGGTGCCTCCCTCGCCGCCAAGGCGCTGGGTCGTTCCGACATCGTGCTGCTGGGCAACGACGGCGACACCTCCGGGCTGGAGGAGGTCGCCGCCGGCAACGTGACCGCCACCGTCAACACCTCGCCCTACCTGATGGGCCAGGCCGCGATGCACGCGATGATCGATACGCTGGAGGGATCGTACCCGGGTGGCTGGATCGAGACGCCGGTCCGCATCGAAGACGAGGACAGCGTGATCAGCGTGCTGCAGGCGCCCGAGACGCTCTTCCCGCAACCGTCGAAGACTTACTGACGCACGGCCCGGACGCCGCCGACCGATACCGCCCCCGTCAAGGCCACCCCGATGAACGACACCGCACCGTTGTGGGAGTTGGTCGATGTCTGCAAGGCTTATCCGGGCGTCGTCGCCAACGATCGCGTCTGCCTGAGACTGCTGCGCGGATCGATCCACGGTCTGCTGGGCGAGAACGGCTGCGGCAAGTCCACACTGATCAAGACGTTGTCGGGCGTGCAGCAGCCCGACAGCGGCTCGATCCTGCGCAGCGGGCGTCCGGTACGCATCGACGACCCGCGCACCGCTCGCGAGATGGGCGTCGCCACGGTGTTCCAGGAGTTCTCGATCGTACCGACGCTGTCGGTCGCCGAGAACCTGTTCCTGGGGAATCTGCCGGTGTCGCGCCTGGGCATCGTGGACTGGGACAGGGTTCATTCGGACGCCGCGGCGGTACTCGACGACATGGGATTCGACGTCTCGCCGCAGACCGTCGCCGGCGAGCTGTCGGTCGGCGGGCAGCAGCTGGTGGAGATCGCCAAGGCACTCGTCCGCAACGCCGGCATGGTCATCCTCGACGAGCCGACCGCCGCGCTGGGCGAGGAAGAGATAGAGCGGCTTCACCGGCTGCTGCGCACGATGCGTGATCGCGGCACGGCGATCCTGTACGTCTCCCACCGCCTGGACGAGGTGGAGCGCATCGTCGACGAGGTGACGATCCTGCGCAACGGCCGTGTCGTGCGCGGCAGCGGCGAGACCGGTATCAACGTCGCCGAGATCGTCGACGCGATGGTCGGCGAGAACATCGGCGAGCACTACCCGAAGGTGTGCAACGCCGGTGACGAGATCGTGCTGGAGGCGCGGCATCTGGCCACCGCGTCGGGCGTGATCGATGCCTCGTTCACGCTGCGCCGCGGCGAGGTGCTCGGTCTGGGCGGCGTGCTGGGCAGCGGCCGCACCGAGATCGCCCGCGCGCTGTTCGGGACCGACCGTATCACCGCCGGCAAGCTCCTGCTGCGCGGCGATGCGGTCCGGTTCGAACGGGAGATCGACGCGATAGACGCAGGCATGGCACTGGTACCGGAGAATCGCAAGGTCGACGGCCTGTTCTTCAATTTTCGCGCCGGCGGCAACATCACCGCGGCGGCGCTGCCCCGGCTGGTCCGGTCGGGCTTGCTGGACCTTGCGGCGGAACGGACTGCCACCAGGGAGCTGGTGCGCGACCTGGAGATCTCTCCCCAGGCCGAGCACAAGACCGTCGACTTCCTGTCCGGCGGCAACCAGCAGAAGATCGTGATCGCCCGCTGGCTGTTCTCGAACGCGCAGGTGCTGATTCTGGACGAGCCGACGCAGGGCATCGACATCGGCGCGAAGATCGCGGCCTACACGCTGATCAACGAACTCACCCGGGCCGGCAAGTCCATCGTCCTGATCAGCTCGGACCACGACGAGCTGCTGGCCATGAGCGATCGCATCGCGATCGTGCACCACGGCGTGGTGCATCGAACGGTCGAGGCGTCCAGCCTGACGCACGACGATCTGGTGCGCGCCTCGGCCGATCCGGACGAGCACGAACCCGGGGAGGTTGCCGCATGAAGCGGATAGTCGATGTCCAGCTGATCGGCCCGTTCGCCGCGATGCTGATCGTGGCGGTGATCGTGTCCCTGACCACCGATCGCTTCCTGAGTGTGGGAAACCTGTCCAACCTGTCGCTGCAGGTCAGCATCGTGGCGCTGATCGCGATCGGTGCCACGGTGGTGATCTTCGCCGCCGGCATCGATCTGAGCTCCGGATCGATGGTGGCGCTGTTGACGATGATCTTCGCCGAGATGCTGAAGTTCCAGGGCATTCCGCTGGCCTTCGCACTGCCGCTCATCCTGCTGACCGGTGCGTTGCTGGGCCTGATGCTCGGTCTGGTCACCGCCTACGGGCGCATTCCCTCCTTCATCACCACGCTGGCCGCGCTGATCGCCTTTCGTGGCCTGGCACTGACCTTCAACGGCGGCGCGCCGGTGTTCTCGCTCGACCCGGCGCTCGAACCGATCTTCTACGCTCGCCTGTTCGGCATCCCGCTGCCGTTCCTGTACCTGGTGTTCTTCTACACGCTGGCCGCGTTCGCGATGAACCACACGCGGCTGGGTCGCGAGATCTATGCGGTCGGCGGCAATCCGGCCGCGGCGGTGCTCACCGGCATCGACGTGAACCGGGTGCGCACGATCACCTTCGTGATCGCGGGCTTCATGACGGCGCTGGGTGCGATCCTGATGTCGGCGCGGCTGAACTCGGGTTCGCCCAACTACGGCCAGACGCTGGAACTGCAGGCGATCGCTGCCGCCGTGGTCGGCGGAGCGAGCCTGGCCGGCGGACGCGGCAACGTGCTCGCCACGCTGATGGGCGCGATGACCATCGTGATCGTGCAGAACGGGCTGAACCTGAACGCGGTGCCCTCCTCGGTGCAGAACGTCGTGCTGGGTCTGATCATACTGCTGGCAGTGGGCATCGACCGTTGGCGACCCGAACTCTCCGTCCTGCTCTCTCGCCTTCTTGGGCGCCCGCGCTCCACGGGGGCGGTCGCCGCGAACAAGACTGTCTGAACGGCATCACGGCACACGATACAAGTCCGTCATTCGAAATCTTCCCTCCGCAACTCTCGATCAACAGGTATCCATCATGGTCGCACTCACGTTCTCCCACATCGGCATCACCGTCCCCGATCTCGACAAGGCGGTCGAGTTCTATTCGAAGGCCTTCGATCTCTACGTGCTGATGCCGCCCACCGAGGTGCAGCACGACGACAGCGCCATCGGCGTCATGTGCGACGATGTCTTCGGCGAGGGCTGGGGCAGCTTTCGCATCGCCCACCTGTCGATGGGCGACGGCGTCGGCATCGAGCTGTTCGAGTTTCCCGATACCCGCGAGGAGGAGCGCCCGTTCGAGTACTGGCGTCGCGGCCTGTTCCATTTCTGCGTCCAGGACGCCGATCTCGAAGGGCGCATCGAGATCATCGAGAAGCTGGGTGGCCGGCAACGCATGCAGCAGGTCCGAAAGTACTACCCGGATCAGAAGCCCTACCGGATGGTCTACATGGAAGACCCGTTCGGCAACATCTTCGAACTCTACAGCCACTCCTACGAACTGACCTACTCGGCGGGCGCCTATGAGTGAGCGCGCCGCATCGGCACCGCGTACCGATCGCCCGCAGGTCGTGATCACCGATCACGACTTCGGCGATGTCGACGTGGAGCGCACGATCCTCGAGGCGGTAGGCGCCGAGGTGATCGCACTGCAGGCCCGCCGCGAGGAGGACCTGTTCGAGGTGGCGCCGAACTGCGCGGCGATGATGAACCAGTACGCACGGATCGGCGCGGCCACCATCGCCCGCATGCAACACTGCGAGGTCATCGCGCGCTACGGCGTCGGTGTCGACATCGTCGACGTCCCGGCGGCGTCCCGGCGCGGCATCCTGGTCACCAACGTGCAGGACTACTGCACCGAGGAGGTGGCCGATCACGCCATCGCGCTGTGGCTGACGCTGGCGCGCAAGCTGCCGGACTACGACCGCGCCACGCACGCCGGCGTGTGGGCCTGGCAGAGCGGGCAACCGGTGCACCGGTTGCGCGGGCGCACGCTGGGCGTGGTGTCGTTCGGCAGGATCGGCCAGGCGATCGCGGCGAGAGCGAAGGCGTTCGGAGTGACGATCATCGCCTTCGATCCGTTCATGGCGCCCGAGACGATCGTCGAACGCGGAGCGGAGTCGGTGTCCAAGGACGAGCTGCTCGCCCGCTCCGACTACCTGCTCATGCAGGCTCCGATGACACCGGATACCCGGCACTTCCTGTCGGACGCCGAGTTCGCGGCGATGAAGCCCGGCGCGATCCTGATCAACACCGGCCGCGGGCCGACGGTGGACAACCTGGCGCTGTACCGGGCGCTGACCACGGGTCGCCTGGCCGGTGCCGGTCTCGACGATCCGGAGGAGGAGCCGGCCAAGCGTGCCGACTGGTCGCCGGAGGACAACCCGATCTTCTCGCTGCCGAACGTGCTGGTCACCCCGCACGCCGCCTACTACTCGGAGGAATCGATTCGTGCCGCGCGCGTGATCGCCGCGACGCAGGTGGCCAAGGTCCTCACCGGACAGACGCCCGATCACCCGGTCAACGCCGACGCGCTGGCCCGGCCCACCCATCACTAGACGGAAAACCGCATGCTCAAGACATTCAACGAATTCGAACGCAAGCCGGACCTGCTCGCCCGGTTCGACGAGGTGGTGCAATGCCTGTCGGCCACCGCGGTGTTCGCCGATGTGCAATACCGGACCGGCGTCATGGACAGCGGTATCAAGCCGGCCTTTCGTGCCAAGATAACCGGGCAGGCGCTGACCGTGCAGCTGTCCCGCGGCGATCTGGTCGACCCCCTGAAGGCGCTGGAGATGGGGCAGCATGGCGACGTCATCGTCGTCGATGCCGGTGGCGACCCCAACACGTCGGTCTGTGGTGGACTGATGGGGGGGCTGGCTCGCAATCGCGGCATCCGCGGCATGATCGTGGACGGCGCCGGTCGCGATACCGATGAACTGGAAGACATCGATTGGCCGATCTGGACGCGTGCGATCACCCCGCGCGGTACCCACACGATGTTCTCGGAACGCAAGGAGGAGCTCTCCATCAACGTGCCGATCCAGTGCGGCGGTGTCCTGGTGAATCCCGGCGACTTCATCGTGGCCGACCTGATGGGCGTCACGGTCATTCCACTGGACAAGGCCGAGGAGATCGTCGCCCTCGCCGGCGAACAGGCCGAGCGCGAGCAGCGGACCCGCGAGTGGGTCGAGCAGGGCAAGACGATCGAGGATCTGCTGAATGAATTCGGGCGCATCTGAACCGGCGCACGAACCGGCCCTGATCGGCATCGACTGGGGCACCTCGTCCCTGCGCGCCTACCTGCTGGGCCGGCGGGGTGACGTGCTCGACCGGATCGTCTCGTCCGAAGGCATCCTGCAGGTAGGCCGGGACGGGTTCGAGGCGGTGTTCGATGCGCTGGTGCGCCGGTGGCCCGGTATCGCCGGACTGCCGGTGCTCGCCTCCGGCATGATCACCAGCCGCAGCGGCTGGGTCGAGACGCCGTACCTGGCCGCACCGCTCGGTGCCGACGAGCTGGCCCGGGCCCTGGTGGCGTACCGCACGGCCGGCGGCACCGACCTGCACTTCGTGACCGGCATGACGAGCGAACACGACGCGGGACCGGACGTGATGCGCGGCGAGGAGACGCAGGTCATCGGCGCCTGCGCGCAGGGCACGTCCGGCGGGGTGTTCGTCCTGCCGGGAACCCACAGCAAGTGGGTTCGCGTGAGCGGCGGCCGGATCCTCGATCACGCCACCTTCATGACCGGCGAGCTGTTCGCGGCACTGCGGGGCCACACCATCCTGGGCGCGCTGATCGAACCGGGTCCGTTCGATGCCGACGGGTTCGACCGGGGCGTCGACGCGGGCCTGGCGGAACGGTCCAGCCTGCTGCACGACCTGTTTCACGTGCGCACGCTGCCGTTGCTCGGCAGGCTCGGGGGCACGGCGGTGGCCGACTACCTGTCCGGGCTGCTGATCGGTACCGAGATCGCCGCGGGCACCGCACGCGACGCGCGTGCGGACGACGCGAACGGCGGCCACCCGCGGCCGGTCACCATCGTCGGTCGCAGCGATCTGGTCGATCGCTACGAGATCGCGTTCGACAGGGCCGGCCTTCCCACCCGTCGGGCACCCGAGGACATCGTGGCGACTGGACACTTCACGATCGCCAGAGCAGCCGGACTCGTCCCCCGATGATCACCTTCGCCGACGCCATCCGCACCAACCCGATGATCGCGATCCTGCGCGGTCTGGACCCGTCGAACGCCGTGGCGGTGGCCGACGTCCTCGTCGACGCAGGCTTCCGTATCATCGAGGTACCGATGAACTCGCCGCAGCCCCTGCGCTCGATCGAGCGCATCCAGGCGCGTCACGGCGAGCGGGCGATCGTGGGCGCCGGTACGGTCCTGACGGCGGAGGACGTGCACGCGGTCGCCGATCTGGGGGCGGGCATCATCGTCTCGCCGAACTTGGACGTCGCGGTCGGCGAGGCCGCTGTGGCACGCGGACTGGCCTGGTGCCCGGGCGTGTTCACGCCGACCGAGGCCTTCGCGGCGCTGCGGATCGGTGCCTCGGTGCTGAAGTTCTTTCCGGCCGAACTGGTACCGCCGGCCGCGATCGCGGCGATGCGGGCGGTCCTGCCCGCCGATGCGATCGTGGCGGCTGTCGGCGGCATCACGCCCGAGGCGATGGCGGCCTACCGCGCCGCAGGCGCCGACGGCTTCGGTCTGGGCTCGGCGCTGTTCAAGCCAGGCTACCCGATCGAGGAGATCGCCGAGCGGGCGCGGCGTTTCGTGGCGGCGCTCGACGAGCTCGGCGGTCGGGCCTGAACCGTTTCCCGGCCCTCTCTCGATCAGCCCCCCGAGGGTGACGTCGCCCCGTTCGATCTCGCGCCGTGTCCAGCCGTCGAACTATACGTGGGCCTGCATCCACGCCGGGGGCGGGGAGGGCAGGTCCTTCGCGCTGGCGCGCGACGCGTCCATGACCAGCTCGACCGGATCGTCATCGTGGTGCAGCACCGGGGAGGCGCGATGCGCAGATCGATGGCGGCTTCCCGGAGTCCTGGCTGCACGTGGGCATCTACGTTTGCCGACGCGCCTACCTGGCCCGCTACGGCGCCCTGTCGCCGTCGCCGGCCGAGCGTGAGGAGGTGCTCGAGCAGTTGCGCGTGCCGCGTTGGCGCCCTCGGCGGTGGAACCACCACCGCGCTTCGGGCCCCGCCTTGCCCGGAGCGCCGAGCGGCTCGTGCAGGGGGCGCTCGATCATGCAGAGGCTCCCAAGCGTACGACCGTCGGGCACGCAGGGGCGGCACCCGGTCGGCTGTCGCCACCGGTCGCGGGGCGCGGCAACGTCGAGCACCCCGACATCGCATGCGCATGGCATACTCGGTGACATGTCACGCACAGCACAAGCTTGAACCCTATGCCGTTCGGCATCTCCGCGGCCCTGCTCAGCCCATTCGCCGAGGATGGTTCGCTGGATGCCGATCGGCTGGCCGCGCACGCAGCCGCGCTGCTGGACGCCGGCCTCGACGGCGTCACGCCGTTCGGCACCACCGGCGAGGGCGCCTCGATCGGTGCCGCTGAACGGCTCTTCGCGCTCGATGCCTTCGCTGCCCGCGGGCTGCCGATGGCGAGGGTCACGCTCGGCATTACCGCCTGCGCGCTGCCGGATGCCATCGCGCAGGCCCACGCTGCGCACGAGCGCGGCGTGAGCTCGGTGCTGGTGGCACCGCCCTTCTACTACCCCGACCCCGATCCGGTAGCGGTGCACGACTGGCACGCGGCCTTGCTTGCCGCGCTGCCTGCCGGGCTGCAGGTCGTGCTGTACCACATCCCCCAGGTGACCGGTGTGGCGCTCGGCGCCGACACCGTCGGCCGGCTGCACGCCGCCTTCCCGGATTCGGTCCGGGCGGTGAAGGACAGCTCGGGCGACGCGGCCTCGGCGCGCGCGTACCTGTCGTTGGCGGGCCCGGAGGTGCTCATCGGCGATGAAAGGCTGCTCGGTCCCCTGACGGGCGAGGGTGCCGCCGGTGCCATCACCGGCCTGGCGAACCTGTACCCGAAGCGGCTGCTGGCCGTGTTCGATCAAGGGCGTGCCGACGCGGCGCTCGATGCCGTCGTCGAGGCGGTGGTCTCGCGCCCCATCGTGCCGGCGCTGAAGGCGCTGCTGGCCGAGCGTCACGGCGTGCGGGGCAGCGCGGTCGAGGGACCGGACGACGGTGCGGGATGGACCCGAGTGCGGGCGCCGCTTTCCGGGTTGGACGAGGCCGTGCGGGCATCCCTCTTGACGCAGGTGGCCGATGCCGGCGCGGGCTGAGCGCGTGGCCGCCCGCGCGGCGACGGTGTCCGCCGCGCCATCGGGTGCGCCGCTGCGCACGCACGCCTATTCGAACTTCACCGAGCGATTGCTGGCGCGCGACATCGAGCCTGGCCAGATCGTCAGTCAGCGCGAGCTGGTCGCGCTGACCGGCATGCCACTGGGCGCGATTCGGGAGATGATCCCGCGGCTGGAGGCCGATGGGCTCATTCGCACCGTGCCCAAGCGCGGGCTGCAGGTGCTGGCCGTGGACCTGGCACTGATCCGCGATGCGTTCCAGCTTCGCCGGTTGCTGGAGGGCGAGGCGTTCGCGTGCTACGCCAAGACCGGACCCGCCGCCGAGATTCGTGCGTTCACCGAAGCCCACCTCGACATCGCCGAGCAGGCGCGCCGCGGCGTGGATGCCGACCTACTGGAGCGCGCTCAACGGCTCGACTGGTCGCTGCACGATCGCGTCATCGATGCGCTGGGTAACCGCATCGTGTCGGACATCCACCGCGTCAACGCGATCAAGATCCGATTGATCAGGAACGCGAATACACGCCTGGAACCTGCGTTGGTGCGTTCGGTCATGGATGAGCACCTGCGCATCCTGGAGGCCCTCGAACAGCGTGATCCGGCCGCCGCCCGGGCCGCCATCGATGCGCACGTCGATGGCGCGAAGGCCCGCGCGCTGGATGTCTGATACGGCCATTTCACGGCCCGTACGCACCGCATGTCCCGGTGACGGGGCACCGTTTTCCCACGACGGGATCACCGCCCGCGATGACGGGCGCACGACAAGGAGAAGAGATCCGATGACACGAATCACCCGCCGCAGCCTGATCGCCCTCGGCATCACCGCAACGCTGTCGCTGCCGAGTTTCGCGCAGGACGATGCCATCGTGCTGCGCCTGTCCACGCCGGCCTCCGAGACCGACCAGCGCTCGGTCGCGCTGAGCGAGGTGTTCGCACCGGCGGTGGCCGATTTCGTCGACTACCAGCCGCACTACAATGCCTCGCTGATCGCGCAGGGCTCCGAGCTGGAGGCGATCGCCAACGGCGACCTGGAGATGTCGATCGCCTCGGCGCAGGAGCTGGCGACGTTCTTTCCCGAGTTCTCGATCTTTGCCACCGGCTACGTGCACCAGGATGCCGAGCATCAGGTGCGGGTGTTCGAGGATGCGCTGATGGAGCCGTTCAAGGCGACCGTGGAGGAGGAGCTGGGCGTGAAGCTGCTGGCCGTGATGTATCTCGGGCGGCGGCACGTGAACCTGCGCCAGACGCGGGACGAACTCGAGGTGCGCACCCCGGCCGACCTGGACGGGGTGAACCTGCGCATGCCCGGCTCCGATGCCTGGCAGTTCCTGGGCCGTGCGCTGGGCGCCAACCCGACGCCGCTTGCCTTCACCGAGGTGTACACCGCGCTGCAGACCGGCAGCGTCGACGGGCAGGACAACCCGCTGCCGACCGTGGTCGACTCCAAGTTCTACGAGGTCACCAACCAGATCGCGCTGACCTCGCACCTGGTCGACCTGAACTACATCGCGCTGTCGAAGGAGACCTTCGAAGCGCTGGATGCCGATCAGCAGGCGGCGGTGACCGAGGCGGCGAAGGCGGCCGCACGGTCCGGGCGTGAGGCGCAGCTCGCCAAGGAGGCCGAACTGGTGTCCTACCTCGAGGAACAGGGACTGGCGATCTACGAGCCGGACGTGGCCGCGTTTCGCGAGCACGTGCAGGCGCAGTACGAGGGCTCCTCGTTCGCCGAGTCCTGGCCCGACGGCGTGCTCGACCAGATCAACGCGCTCGGCACCCCGTGATGCGAGGCCCGCGCCGCGGCCGCAACGTGCCGCCCGGTCCGCCTGATCGACCCGGTCGACCCGCTCGACCCGCTCGACCCGGTCGACACGTCCGCTCGTGGGCCCGTTAGGCGCGTTCGGCCATCGACCGCCCGGAACCTGCCGCGCCGATGCGCCTCCCAGATGCCGCGCGCGCCGTCCTGGACGGCGTCGCGGCGCTGATGATGGCCGCGCTGTTCGTCACCTTCGTGCTGCAGGTGACGATCCGCTACACGGCCCGGATGTCGTGGCTCGGCGATGCGGTACCGCTGCTGGACCCGGCCCGTTACGGCTGGACGCTGGAGCTGTGCCTGGCGCTGTGGGTGTGGATCGTGTTCTGGGGCGCCGCCTTCGTGGTCCGCGATGCCGACCATGTGAGCTTCGACATCCTGAAGGACGGGGTGCGTCCGGGCGTGCGGCGCTGGTTCACCATCATCGGCTGCCTGGCCGTAGCAGTTGCGCTGGCCCTGTCGCTGGAGCCGACCTGGGACAAGTTCCGGATCCTGCGCCTGAAGAAGACCGCGACGCTGTCGGGACTATTCGGCGATTGGATACGGATGCGTGACGTGTACGCGGTGTACGCGCTGTTCCTGATCGCGGTGCCGCTGCGCCTGTCGTTCTCGGCCTGGGCGGCGTGGCGCGCGCCGCCCGGACCGGCGAGCGACGGGGAGGGCGCGCCACCGGGCGACGGCTCCGGACCATGAGTGCGGAGCTGTTGCTGTGCATCGGAACGCTGGTCGCGCTGGCAGGCCTGGGCGTGCCGATCGGCTACGCCATACTGACCGCATCCATCGTGTGGCTCGGGGCCAGCGGGGCGGGCATCGGCACCGCCGGCAAGGTGCTGATGGACGGGCTTTACGGCTCGTTCGTGCTGCTGGCGGTGCCGCTGTTCATCGTGGCCGCCGGCATCATGAACGCCGGCACGATCTCCGATCGGCTGCTGGCGTTCTGCACCGCGGTGGTGGGGCGCTTTCGCGGCGGGTTGGGCCACGTCAACGTGATCGCCTCGCTGATCTTCTCCGGCATGTCCGGCTCGGCGGTGGCCGACGCCGCCGGCATCGGACGCATCGTCATCTCGATGATGACGCGCGATGGACACTACCCGCGCGGCTATGCCGCCGCAATCACTGCCGCCTCGGCCACCATCGGGCCGATCATCCCGCCCTCGATCCCGATGGTGCTGTACGCGCTGGTGTCCAACACCTCGGTGGGCTACTTGTTCCTGGGCGGCGTGGTGCCGGGCCTGGTCATGGCGGCGGTGCTGATGGCCATGAACGGCTGGGCGGCGCGCACCCGGGGCTTCGCCCTCGAGGCGCCGGTGCCGCTGGCCGAGCTGCCCCGCCAGACCGCCCGAGCGGTGCCGGCGCTGCTGATGCCGGCTATCCTGTTGTGGGGTATCTACGGCGGGGTCACCACGCCGACCGAGGCGGCAGCGCTGGCCGCCTTCTACGCGCTGGTGCTGGCCTCGGTGATCTACCGCGCGCTGTCGATCGGTGCGCTGTGGCGCATCCTGATCGAGAGCGCACGCTCGTCGGCCGCCGTCGGCCTGGTGATCGGTGGCGCGCTGATCCTGAACTACGTGGTGGCTGCCGAGAACGTGCCCTCGCTGGTGGCCGGTGCGCTGGTCGGGCTGGACGTACCGCCACTGGTCTTCCTGCTCGGCATCAACCTGCTGCTGCTGGTGCTGGGCTGCGTGCTGGATGCGACCACCATCATCCTGGTGGTGCTGCCGCTGTTCCTGCCGGCCTGTCGCGAGCTGGGCATCGATCTGGTGCACTTCGGCGTGGTCGCCGTCGTCAACTGCATGATCGGGCTGATCACGCCCCCCTACGGCATCCTGCTGTTCGTGCTGAATGGCGTGACGCGCATTCCGCTGGGCGAGATCATCCGGGAGATCTGGCCGTTCTTCGCGGTGCTGGTGCTGGCGCTGCTGGCGATGATCCTGGTGCCCGAGATCGTGTTGGCGCTGCCGCGGGCATTCGGCTACGCGGGGTAGGGCCGACAGCACCTGCGCGCGAGTGGCGCATCGAATCGCGCGAACGGGTCTGCGACAGCTTCTACCGGATCGACAGGCTCGACCTGAGCCATGAGCTGCACGGCGGCGGACGAACGCCGACCTTCGACCGCGAGCTGTTCGTGCGCGGCAACGTGGTCGGGCTGCTGGTCTGGGACCGGGCGCGCGACGAGGTCGTGCTGATGGAGCAGTTCCGTCCCGGCGCCATGCACCGGTCCACCGATCCCCGGCTGGTGGAGGTCATCGCCGGCATGATCGACACCGACGAGACTCCGGTCGAGGTGGCGGTGCGCGAAGCGCGCGAAGAGGCGGGTCCGAAGCTGTCCGCCGAGGGCCTGCGGCTGATCAGCCGCTACCTGGCAAGCCCCGGCTGTTCCACCGAAGAGGTGTTCGTCTACCTGGCCGAGACCGACCTGTCCGGCATCGGCGGACGCTTCGGGCTGGCCGAGGAAAGCGAGGACATTCTGGTGCGTGCCGCGCCGGCGGACGATGCCATCGCGATGATCGATACCGGCGAGGTCTGCAACGCGTTGAGTCTCATCGCGCTGCAGTGGTTCGCGCTGTACCGCATGCGCGAGGGGATCGGCAGCCCGCACCGTGGCTGCAGGGAACCTCGGTCGCCCCGTCGAATCAGCCATCCGCGGCGATGACCTGCCCGCTGATGTAACTGGCCGTGTCTGAGCACAGAAAGGCCATCAGTTGCGCGACTTCCTGCTCGCTGCCGTAGCGGTTCGATGAAATCGCATCACGATAGGCCGAAATGATCTCGGGTGAGTGAACGGCCAAGTGCTGACCTGCGCCGGATCGGAGACATCGCACTCCACCGGGAATACGCCTGCGCCCTCGGCAGCTCGATGCAACGCCTCCGAATCGCGGTCGACCATGGCCACGCTCCACCCCTCATCACGCAGAAGACGAGTAGTCGCCAGACCGATACCGCGCGCCGCGCCCGTCACTATCGCGACCTTGCCTGACACGCGGAGAGACCGTTGATGAGAAGTGGAGCGGCAGCGTACAACCATCGCGCGCTATCGTCGCGATCCGTCATGCCTGACTCCGTGTCGCCAGCAAGCCCGGCACGTAGACACCGAGAGCGACGGCGCGGAACACATACATCGCGAGGAACGCCGCCCCCATGCCATCGTTGCCGAAGACAGGGCTCGGCAACATGTCCGAGCCGACATGGAGGATCGCCGAGGCAAGCGCTGCATTGCGCCATGGCTGTCCCTGGGTCGTACCGATGAACAGTCCGTCGCCCGGCCACGCGACGACACCGACAAAGCAGCCTGTCAGGCACCACCAGCGAGCGACGGACCAACACGAGTCCGAATGCCGGTGCAGACCATTCCGCAACGACTGTTCCGGCCCCGATGCCAGCCGGCCCCCAGCCGAGGCCAGCGACGAACCGGACATCGAGGGATGCGTCGATGCCGTCGAGGCTGACTTGAAACGCGAGCATCGCGCCGGTGCGACCGGTGTCGAGCAACCAGCCACTGACGGCAATGCCATCGAGCTAGGCTGGCGCACCCCGGATGCGCGCGGCAAAGTAGCCGTCGGCGTCACCACGACCACGGGCCCGCGCGGCAAGCCCCGTTGTCGACAGGCGCTGGAACCCGAAGCTCCAGTCGATGAAGCGGAATACGACGGACGCAACGGCGACCCCCGCCGGATCAGCCGCATCGCCCTGCAAGCCCATCACCCGGGTATCGACAACGCCGGTGGTTGCACTGACCGCCTGCGCCAGCAGGACGGAAACGTCAAGGCGTACGACAGCGACTCGGGTCAGCACGGCGCACCGCGGCTTGAGCTCATCGAAAACATCCGGCACCATGATCCGGGTTCAATGGCAACGACGATGCAACGAGTCCCGACATGAGTCTGCTCTGCGGTATCGACGTCGGCACCCAGGGGTCGAAGGTCGGACTGTTCCGTCCTGACGGTAGCTGTCTGGTTGAAAGCTACGCGGAACATCGATTCCATCACCTGCGCCCGGGCTGGGTCGAGATGGATCCGGTGCAGATTCTCGACGCGGTGGTAGCGGCCGTATCTGAAGCCACACACAAGGTCGGAGCGGCGGCCCGGGAAGTCGAGGCCATCGCGATGTCAGGCATTCTTTGCGGCCCGGTCTTCATCGACGCCGACTGGCGGCCGGTGCGGCCGATCATTCCCTACCTCGACGTCCGCGCGGGCGAGGAAGTCGACTGGCTCCGCAACGACGTGGAGCCGCGCTGGGAGCGCGAGTCGGCCAATGCCGCTCTCGACACCTACGTCATGCCAGCGGTCTACGAATGGGTGCGACGCCACGAACCCGACATCTGCAAGCGTATTGCCCGGATCGTTTCACTGGCACCGTACATCGGCGGCTGTCTTGCCGGACTGAAGGCTGCAAACGCCTATACTGACCCTTCTCATCTTTCCGGATGGATCATCGGCTGGAACGCCAGCACCGGTCGGCCTTCAGAGCAGCAATTCGACGATCTCGGCATCCCGCTGGAGCTGGCCCCCGACGTTCACGACCCGCACGCTATCGTCGGTCATCTGACTTCCGACATGGCCAGGCGCACTGGCCTGCCTGTCGGCGTACCGCTGTGTGCAGGTGCCGGCGACGTCATGCAATCGAACCTCGGTGCGGGTCTGACGCGACCCGGTCTCGCATCCGACGTGGCGGGTACCGCGTCGCTGCTCACCGTGGGCGTGACCGGTCCGTCTGCCGAGATCACGGCACAACCGGGCATGCTCTATTCGCTCGCTACCTTGCCGGACCAGGCACTCTACTGGGGCTACGTCAAGGCGGGGGGATTGTCGCTACGCTGGTTTCGCGACGAAATCCTGAACGAGCCCGGCAACGACGCCCTCTACGAGGAATTCGACCGACTCGCGCAGGACGTGGCGGCCGGTAGCGATGGCGTCCTGTTCACGCCCTACCTGTCCGGTGGCAATCCGGACAATCCGCACGGCACCGGTACCTTTCTCGGCATGAACGTGGGGACCAATCGCGCCACCTTGTGGCGGGCGATGCTCGAATCGATCGCCTACGAATACGGTGATTTTCTCGACATCTTCTCCGACAACGGCGTGTCCATCAATCGCGTCCTTGCGGTGGGTGGCGGGGCGCGAAGCGAACTCTGGAACCAGATCAAGGCCGATGCCGTCGACACGCCGTGGCAGATCCCGTCGCGCTCCGAGGGCGCCATCCTCGCCAATGCCGCACTCGCGGGCGTCGCCTGCGGGCGTTGCGACGACCTGGCGACTACCGTCGAATCCTGGGTCGGCGACGGCAAGCTCTTCAAGCCGAACGCGGCGACCCGGCAACGTTATCAAGGGATACGCACACAGCGACGTGGACCACTCGGCCGCAGCCTGCGAGAGCTCTTCACCCATCTGGCGCCCCTTCGACAAGAGGAATCGACATGACCACACTGGTAGTACACACCGAGGCTGCTCCGGCGAAGGAAACCCTGCGAACGGATGATCCGGCCGACATCAAGGCAACTCTGGCACGTGCGGGCGTTCGCCTGGAGCGATGGAAAGCGAACGTCGAACTCGATGCAGCGGCCGACGACGACGCGGTGCTCGAGGCCTATGCTCGCGACGTCGAGCGTCTCGCCGCGGAAGGCTACGACACGGTCGATGTCGTCAGGTTGCACGCGAACGACCACGAGCCAGAAATGCGCGAGAAGGCCGCCCAGGCACGCGCGAAGTTTCGCGACGAGCACACGCACGATGACGATGAAGTGCGTTTCTTCGTCGAGGGCAGCGGCACCTTCTACTTGCGCGTCGACGGTAAGGTGATGATGGTTGCCTGTGAAGCCGGCGATCTGATCGCGGTGCCGAAGGGTGTTCGACACTGGTTCGACATGGGCAGCTCGCCGCACTTCGCCGCCATCCGCTTCTTCAAGGTGGCCGAAGGATGGGTCGGCAACTTCACCGGCGACGACATCGCGATGCGCTTTCCGAGCCACGATGCCATCGTGTCGGCATGACACGATCAGCATGATTCTCGAAGCCGTCATACTCGACATCGAAGGCACGACGTCCTCCACGGGCTATGTGCACGAGACTCTGTATCCCTACAGTCGTGACCGCTTTGCCGAATGGATCGAGCGACACGAGCACGAACCGCGTGTACAGGCGCAACTGACGGCCGTACGAACGCTTGCAGACGAAGCGGACGCGAACGTCGAGCGCATCATCGAGTGGCTCGATCACTGGCTCGATTCCGATCAGAAGGTCACGCCGTTGAAGGCCTTTCAGGGCTGGATCTGGGCAGACGGCTTTGCTGCGGGCGATCTGAAGTCACACTTCTACGACGATGCCATCCCGGCCATCCGGCACTGGCACGACGCGGGGCTCGAACTCTCGATCTTCTCGTCCGGGTCGGTCTCTGCACAGATCGCCTGGTTCGGCAACACGCCGGAAGGCAATCTCCTGCCGCTTCTGACCCGGCATTTCGACACCGAGAATCTCGGCCCGAAGAAGGTAGCGGCCTCGTACCGAAAGATCGCCGCAACGCTCGGACACGCTCCGGAGTCGATCGTCTTCCTGTCCGACCTGGTACTCGAACTGGACGCCGCACGCGAGGCCGGCTGGCATACCATCGGCATCCGGCGCGACGGCGATCAGTACTTTGACCAGGGCGTCGGCGATCACGTGGCGGCGAGTCGCTTCGATCAGATCGACTTGCATGTCATGCCGCCAGCCGTCGTCACCACATCGGCAGCCACGTGAGTTCGAACTTCCCGAGTAGCACTCGATGAGCCCTCGGCGAACCTTCTGGATCGGTGCCGGCTGGAAGATGAACAAGACGCTCGCGGAATCGCTCGATTACGCCGCGAGACTCGAGGGTTTCAGCGGGCTGTCGCACTCGCTGATCCGTACTTTCGTCATACCGCCCTTCACCTCCGTTCGTCAGGTCAAGGAAGCCCTGGCAAGGAGCCCGGTGCTGGTCGGTGCGCAGAACATGCACTGGGAAAGTGATGGCGCTTTCACGGGGGAGATCTCGGCCCCGATGCTCACCGACTGTGGCGTTGATCTCGTCGAGATCGGTCACTCCGAGCGGCGAGAGTTCTTCGGCGAGACCGATGAACGGGTCGGTCTGAAGACGGCCGCCGCCGTTCGCGCCGGGCTGATGCCGCTGATCTGTATCGGTGAAACCCGTGAACAGCGCGATGCCGGTGTGTCTGACGCCGTGCTTGAAATGCAGGTGAGGTATGCGTTGGGAAGACTGTCCGGCGAACAGCGCGATGCATCCTTGCTGCTCGCCTACGAACCGGTCTGGGCGATCGGCAGCGGCGGCGTACCAGCGCCGGCGGACTACGTCGACGAGCGGCATGCCGGCATCATTCGGGTGGGTCAGGCACTGCTCGGTCGTCGGCTCGCCTGCCTCTACGGTGGCTCGGTCGATCTCGACAATTGCCGCGGCTACGCGCGTTGCGCCAACGTCGATGGACTGTTCATCGGTCGCGCCGCCTGGGATATCGAAACCCTATTCAAGATCTTTCATCATTGTGAAGCGGAGCTTGCATGACCTCATCCGGCACGGACCGCCCGTGGACCCGGCTGATCGATCACGTCTGCGCCGGTGGCTGGAAGAATCCGGAAACCGGGCTGGTGATCGACGTCGCCTTCAAGCGCATCGACATCGGCGAAGCGCTGATCGACTCGGCGACCGATCGGGTGCGCGAGGTGATGCCGGCGACCCGCTACGCCATCGTCTCCGATTCCCGCACACACGATGCGCTGGCAAGTCGCCTCGTCGCCCGATTCAACGCGCAGCCGGGCCTGTCGGCCGACGACGTCGTGTTGCAGGATGCGCATGCCGACGAGGCGACGGTCGCGCGAGTCCAGCAACTGACCCGCCAGGCCGAGGCGGTGATTGCCGTCGGCTCTGGAACGATCAACGATCTTTGCAAGCACGCCACTGCACTCGACGGGCGCGACTACTGCGTCTTCGGCACCGCCGCGTCGATGAACGGCTATACCTCGGCGACCGCCTCGATCACCCTGGCCAACGGCATGAAGGCAACCCTGCCGTCGCACGCGGCGAAGGGCGTATTCCTCGACCTGAGCATTGCCAGTGCGGCACCGCAGTACCTTTCCGCCGCCGGATTCGGCGACAGCCTTTGTCGATCGACGGCACAAGTCGACTGGTACCTCGCGCATCGCTTGCACGGCACTGCCTACTCAGACGCCCCATACAGACTGCATGCCGACGACGAAGCCCTGCTCGTTGCTCAGGCAGCTGGCGTCACACGCCGGGAACCGGCGGCCATCGGTGCGCTGCATCGGGTACTCACGCTTGGCGGGCTCGGCATCAGCGTCGTCGGTTCCAGCCATCCGGGATCGATGGGCGAGCACCAGATCTCACACTGGATCGACAACTTCGCCGCCAGTGCACACCCCGGTTCCATCCACGGCCAGCAGATCGGCATCGCCTCGCTGACCATGGCCAGGCTGCAAGCACTGCTGCTCTCGGAACACGAGCCGCCCACCGTCAAGGAGACGTACGTCGACGAAAGGGCCATCCGCAAACGCTATCCGGCCGCCGCCGTCGACGGTGTATTGAAGGTCGCGACATCGAAGGCACTGAGTGCAAACGCCGCGGCGCTGCTGAACGAGAAGCTCACCGAGAACTGGACCTCCATACGCGAGAGACTCTTGACCATGCACGTACCACCGAATGTTCTCGAGCAACATCTTCGCGCCGCCAGCACGCCGCTGACACCGGCCGACATCGACCTCGACCCGGGCTTGTATCAGGACGCCGTTCGCCATGCCGCCGAGATACGTGATCGCTATTCGATGCTCGATCTCGCGTCCGATGCCGGATTGCTCGATGATTTCGTGGCCAGTGGCTGCTGATTGCCCTTAGCCCGACCTCAACAACGCGAGCACCGCCGCCGCTGTCGCATCGTCGGTAACCAGCACACTGACCAAGCCGGCGCGCAGCATGCCGACGATGGCTTCGGTCTTGGTCGATCCGCCGCCGATGCAGATGCGCTCGTCGACCTTCAGGAAATCCTTCAACGGCATGACGATGTGACGCTCATCGAAATGCTGTCGAATGATGGTGCCGTCGATATCGAAGAAATAGCCTGAGGCAAAACCGACAGCACCCCGTCGCTTGTAGCCCTCGAGCTGCGCCTCGGTCATGAAGCCGCTACCGTCGAGCAAGGTATCACCGCCCAGATGCGTCACCCCGAACAGGCTCTTCGTGCATTGTCGAAGCAAGCGGAAATGCTCGCGGATGATCGGCTCCTTCATCAAGAGGCTCTTGACGTCAGGACTGGACACGAGCCCGGGCGCGAGCAGGTTCACGCACCGGGCGTTCAGCCGCCGAGCGATGTTCGACGTACAGAACTCCGGCGAGAAGTCATAGGTGGCCATGGCACTGCCGTTCAGCTGCGCCACGGTGACCCCCGGTCGTGCGAGTGTCGACAGCGCCTTCGACAGGGCGAGCACCGTCCGACCCCACGACACACCGAGCACCTCGTCATCGGTAATGCGGGGTTCGAGCAGACGGGCGCCGAACAGACCCAGGCTGTCGTACAGATCAGCATCCGAATCGATCGCAGGCAAGAGATGACACTCGGCGAGGCCACCGGCATTCGCCAGATCGAAGGCCAGTTCGCACTGTTGCAGGCGCGTACTGTCGAGCGAGACGGTGACGATACGCTCGTCGCGCGCGCGCTGCAGCAGGTTGAACACGGACGCCCGCGAGCAGCCCAGCACGGCGGCAACCTCATCCTGTTTCAGGCCGCGCTCATGGTACAGCCACGCCGCCCAGAACACCGGATCGGCGGCGAGCTGGGACGCCGGCGGAGTCCGTTGCCGAGATTCTCGCGTGGTCTTCCTCGCACTGCCTGCTGTCATTATTCAACACTCGTTGGCATTTGCCATTGACAATTGTCTCCCGATCGTGACAATGGTCATCCGACACATGTTCTCACGCGGACACCGCTATGGCACACATTGGCGACCTGGTAGCAGAAATGCTCGCCCAGTACGAAGTCGAGGCGGTATTCGGCATGCCGGGCGG